>LQAF01000070.1_pt1 | contig 22062 bp, 21 predicted proteins | sample 1535781 | NCBI WGS metagenome assembly LQAF01 (sample SAMN04331583, study PRJNA305678) | bioreactor metagenome | isolation source: bioreactor_2 inoculated with Wadden Sea sediment 2nd replicate of a... | place: Germany:Bremen
TTTGCCGAACCGGTTCCCGCACAACAGCAGCGACAGGTTCAGAAAATCCCCCCGGATCCGGCCGAAATAGTTGGCCGGGGGCAGAAACGCTACATCCATGCACAAGGCGCCCAGATCTCCGATATGGTTGGCCAGGCGTTCCAATTCCAGGGCGATGGTACGGATGATTTTTCCCCCGTCATCCACGGAAAGACCTGCCAGGGCTTCCACAGCCTGAGCCATGCACAGCCCGTGTCCGATGGTAGTATCCCCGGCAATGTTTTCCGCCAGCAAAGGCAAGCGTTTGGGGGTCACTTTGTACAGAAGGGTTTCCACATCCCGGTGCTGATACCCCAGCTGGATCTCAAGGTGCAGAACCCTTTCCCCGATACAGTTGAACCGGAAATGACCGGGCTCAATCACGCCGGCATGCACCGGCCCCACAGCCACTTCATGGATGTCGTCTCCTGCCACCTGATAGTAGTCATAGTTACCGGGAATATCCTGAGTATAGTCGTTGCCGAACAGATCTGCGGCTCCCCTATAATTTTTATGGTACCGAACCATTTTCAGCCAGGGATGACCTTCCGGACGTATTCCGAACTGCTCGGCCATCTCCCGCTCAAACAGGTGAAACGGCTCACACTCACAGGTCAGTGACAGCCATGTATCAGGCGCATCACATCCGGCCGCCAAAAGCTTGTCCGTCCGAAGCACGGACAGAATCTTCAGGTTTCCCTGATCCTCATAGGCGAAAAACTGCACCACTTTGCCGCCATTTTTCACGATGTTCAGGGCCTCGCTGCGAAACGTGTCAAAAGGCAGATGGGGAATCTCGGCCCTTGGTATCCGCCCGCCGTTGGGAATAGGTAAAAACTGGGTCATTGCAGTCCTCCACCAATGGCATGCACTGCATCCACAATGGTCTGATACAGGGCATCCGGAATAAAAAAGCACAGAATCAAAGAGGTCAGCAGGAGTACATACTGGGGCCATACCATGCCGGGGGGTTCCTTGAACTGTATCTCTCTGGAATCAGGTGTCGAGGCGTTGCCGTTTTCTGCCGGAGTGTCAAAGCAGATAGCCATGATCTGCCTGGCAAATCCGGCAAAGATCACGCACAGGCTGAAGATAAAAATAACGGCTGCCAGATAATGGCCGGTCTTGAAAGCTGCCATGATGATGAACAGCTCCCCGATGAAAATACCAAAAGGGGGAAACCCGGAAATACCGGCAAACCCGGCAAAAAACGCCACAAAGGTTTTGGGCATCTTTTTTGCCATCTGCCCGGTGTTGGCAATGAGCCGGTCCTCATATCCCATCAGAATGTTGCCGGATGACAGAAACAAAGAAGACTTGATCAGGCTGTGGTGAATCATACAGATCACAGCCCCATAGACCCCTAAGCCCCCGATGCCTGTGCCCAGGGCGATAATTCCCATGTTCTCGATGCTGGAGTAGGCCAGCATCCTTTTGTACTCGGTCTGTTTCAGAATATAGGTGGCCGCTGCCACGATGGACAGCAGCCCGAACACGATCAGGATGGTGCCGGAAAAATCGCTCAAGCCGGCGGCCACCATAACCTTGTTGGTCTTAAAGATGCCTAAATAGGCGCAGTTCAACAGGACCCCGGACAACAGGGCCGAGGCCGGGCTGGGCGCTTCGCTGTGGGCATCGGGCAGCCAGGTATGCATGGGGGCCAGCCCCATCTTGGTGCCGTATCCCACCACGATAAAAATGAATCCCGCTTTGAGCCATGACGGATCCAGGTGACCGGCCACAGGCGACAGGGCGGAAAAAGACAGAGCCGCAGTCACGCCCCCCAGTTCCATGGACAAGGTGAGAAACAGGGATCCCAATAGGGCCATGGCAATTCCCACCGAACAGATGAGCACATATTTCCAGGTGGCCTCCAGGGATGCACCGGACCGGTGGGTAAAGATCAGCGGTGCGCTGGCCAGGGTCGTGGCTTCAATGGCGATCCACAGCACCATGATATGGTCCGACAGGGTCACCATGGTCATGGTGGACAAAAACAGCAGCATGAACCCGGTAAATACGTTTTCCGATTTCAGCTGGTGGGCCGCCAGATACCCGGTGGTGTAGATGGCGATCAGAAAAAACAGCAGCGAGATCACCAGAAGAGACAGCAGTCCTTCCGGGGACACGGCAAAATATTCGGCAAAAAAAGCCTGAGGGCTGTTTTTCCAAAGCAGCAGCGACAACACCAGGTGGACGGCACCGGTGAATACCAGCAGCTGCCGGCTCAGTGCTTTGGGCAGGACAAAGGCCAGCAGGCCGGTGACAAACGGGGTGATAAAAACCAGTTCAACCATGGGGCCGTTCCTATTCTTTCAGGGTTCTCAGAAGCGAGGTATCCACATCATCAAAGGTCTGCTTGATGTTCTGGAGGATAATGGCCATGATCATGACTCCGGCCAGCACGTCCAGCAGGATGCCGAATTCCACGATATGTCTTGCCTGGGTGGAAAAAGTGGTGCCGGTCAGATAGATCCCGTTTTCCAGCATGATGTACCCGATCACCATGGCAATGGCGTTTCTTCTGGCCATCAGCAGAAACATGCCGGTCACCAGCAACGAAATGGCCGCCGGAAACAGCAGGGCCGAATCACTGATGGCCGGAATGTTCAGGTACCGGGAAATCACGGCCGCCGCCACGATCAGGCCCAGCCCGCTGAACAGAGAGGCATGGTACCCCACAATCGGGGACACCTCCCGCTGGATGGCCACTTTTTTGATGGCGATATGGAGACTCAGCGGAATGACTGCCCCCCGGATCACCAGGGTGGCCAGAGTAAAGATGACTGCACCGGTCTCCATATCCGGGGTGATGAAAAACGGAATAATGGACACCACAATTCCCTGAAAAGCCATGACCTTGATCAGGGCCGGCACCCGGCTGGAGCCGAATGCGAACAGCACGGACAAGAGCACCAGGGACAAAAGTGTGTCGACAGTGTAAAGGGTCATTGGATCAGCTCCAGGGTGATGATGGTTGCAAAAAACGCCAGGGCGAATGAGGTCAGCACGAACTGGGGCACTTTGTCCATGCGGTACCGGGCGATCACGGACTCGATGATACCCACCACCAGGTAGACGATAAACAGCCCGGCAATAAACAGCAGCAGGCTCATGCCGATGACTCCGCTTTCAAAAGGCAGAATCAGTCCGGATAGGATGGCCCCATAAAAAAACAGCTTGCAGAACGCTCCCAGCTCGATGAGGGCGAAATCCGGTCCGCTGTGATCCAGAACCATGACCTCATGGATCATGGTCAGTTCCAGGTGGGTGGCGGGATCATCCACAGGCACCCGGGCGTCCGTAAGAAGAATAATGAAGAACGCGATCACGATGAACAGCAGTGACGGCCCTGCGGCCTGCCACAGGGTCAAAGTGCCGGAACCGGAAAAATAGGCGGCAAAGGACAGGGTCCCGGTCATGCGAAAGAAAAAAATTAGAATCATGAACATGGCCGCTTCACAGATGATGGGAAAAAATGCCTCCCTGGCCGCGCCCATGCCCTCGAAAGGCGAGGCTGTGTCCATGGCTGCGGCAATGGTGAAAAACCGGCCCAGACCTAAGAGGTACAGCACCAGGATCACATCCCCGTTAAAGGAGATTACCGGCATCTGCCCGGCGATGGGCAAAAACAAAAGCGCTGCCAGGGCCGTGGCACAGGAGATGACCGGTCCCATTTTAAACACTGCCGTGGTGCTGACGCTGTAGACCGATCCTTTTTGGAACAGCTTGACCAGTGTGAAATAGTTGATCAGCAAAGGTGGCCCCTTTTTCCCGCCGAAAAACGCCTTGACCTTGAGAATCAAGGCCGAGAAAAACGGAGCCGTCAGAATAGCGCCCAGCCAAAGCAAAATGGATTCTAACATGCACTCTCCCTGCTTGGTTGATGAGGTTTATATAAGAGGGTTAGCAAACACCATTGTTTCAAAGCCTTACAAATGGTCAAACCTTCCATGTTTTCTTGTGGCCAATCGTACTCCGGCCATGCCGGTTATACAAAAAACAGCAGCAGAACGATGGCCAGTAAAATATACCCGATATACAGATGAATATCCCCGTGCTGAATCCACCGCAGCCGGTCGAACAAAAACTGCACCGGCCGGACCACCCCCGGTTCCAGATACCGCTCAGCAATGTCATGGACCCGACTGTCATACCGGGTGGCGGTCGGAAACCGGCCGGATATTGGTGAATGACGTTCCTCGATGGGGGCGGCCGGGCGGAAAAACCGCACCATTCAAATGCATAGGACGCCCCGGTGTACTGCATTTTCACTGTCGGACGGGTGAATCCGCACCCCCAGGTTCCAGAACGGGAAACCGGCTTGGCCCGGTAAAACCATAACCGGACACCGGCCACGGCCAGCACCAGCACCAGGATCACAAGCGCCCCCAGGGTGATATGCTGGTGATTTGTGCAAACGGTGCCATGGGAATCCGGGCATACCCCAGGTGCAGCGCGCTCACCGCTGATACGGACAGGTTAAAAAACCATCCGGGAAACACTCCCACAATGACACAGCCCCCGGCCAGAATCCCCATGGATGTCAGCATGGTGGCGCCGGACTCGGTTTTTTCTTGTGCCGCAGCGGTCCGGGGTTCTCCCTGGAACACGATGCCCAGCACCCGGGTGAAACAGGCCAGGGCCAGGCCGCCGATGACAGCCAGGCTGATAATGGCACCCACGCTGAAGGCAAAGGCGATTTTATCCAGGGCAATCCCCTTGAATCCGCCCAGGTAAATGAAAAATTCTCCGGCAAACCCATTGAATGGCGGCAGACCGCAGATAGCAACTGAACCGATGACAAAGGAGAAACCCGTGATTCTCATAGTTTTGAGCAAGCCCCCTAAGGCATCCATGGACCGGGTTCCGGTCTGGTGCACCACCATACCCGCTGCCATGAACAACAAAGATTTGAACAATGCATGGTTGAGCACGTGAAACAGGGCCCCTGAAAATCCCAGCACCGCCATCAGCGGATTTTTAGAGGCCACCCCGATCATGCCCAGACCCGTACCGATGAGGATAATCCCGATGTTTTCCACACTGCTGTAGGCTAAAAGCCGCTTGATATCGGTCTGGCCCAGGGCGTACACCACCCCGAGGATCCCGGACACGGCCCCGGCCCCCACCACCAGATACCCGAACACCGGGGCCGGCAGTTCCAGCAACGAATAGATACGCAGGATGCCATAAATCCCGGTTTTGATCATCACCCCGGACATGACCGCCGAGATATGGCTGGGTGCGGCCGGATGGGCATGGGGCAGCCATACATGAAAGGGGAATACCCCGGCCTTGGACCCGAACCCGATGAAAAACAGAACAAATGCGAGAATCTTGGCCCCTTGGGTCAGTGTATTCACATCCGTGAATCCGAAACTGCCGGTATGGGTGTATATCACCGCGAACCCCGCAAAGATGAACATGGCCCCCACATGGGAAAACACAAAATACAAAAAACCGGCATACCGGTTTTCCTTTTGTTCATAACTGTGAATCACCAGAAAAAATGAAGACAAAGACATCATTTCCCAAGACAGCATAAAAGTGATGATGTTGGCTGCCGTCACCACCATGGCCATGGACACCGCCAGAATGGAAAAGAAAAATGCGGTCACCGCCGTTTTCACGAAAGCTTTGTTATCGGCTGTGTAATGAAAGCTGTAAACCGCAGCCATCAGGCACACAAAAAAATCACCGCCAGAAAAAACGCGGACAAGGCATCCATCTCAAAAGCCAGAAAAAACAGATTCAGATACTGAAAAGATGCCGCATGGGTGACGGATCCTGTCAACGCAGCCACTGCATCCACCAGGCCCCACACACACCCGGCACTGATGAGCAGCGCCGCAGCCGCTCTTGAAAACAGGTGATGGCGGGCGGCCACCAGGGACACCACCCCGCCTGCCAGAATCAGACTGATGGCAGCAAAAAATTGAGTCATCGGTTCTCACACCCCTTTTTTGATTTATTTCAACTGCAAGATCCGCTTTTCTTATGAGAAAGCACCGGACTTGTCAAGGGGCTGTGAAATTTTTCGTTTCAATTTGAAACAGATTTTCTTGAACCGGATTCTGTTGAATCGGATTTCATTATATCAGATTCAGTCAAAAAGGGCTGGCTGAACCAGGTCCCATTGAAGCGGATCAATGGCGGTAAACGATGGGCCGGTCATCCGCACCGATATCGATACCGATGGTATCGCCGGTCTTGAAGCCGAGCCGCTTGAATTCCCTGACCACGGCATCATGCCGGTCTTCGTGCCAGAACGCACACCACAGCGGGTTTCTGACAGTATCTATCCCATAGGCATCATGGCTGCACAGATTCACCCTGAATTTGTCCTTGGCGATCAACGTATCCGCCTCAGCCAGAAAAATATCGATTTTATACAGGTTGTTATGAAGGGCTTTGGACAGTTTTTTCTGAAGTTCCGGGTAATCATCCAAATATGGTTGGCGATCTGGTACAGCTCTCCTGAATCATGGATGGCAAATCCCATCACAGCAAACCGCTGATGCCTCAGGGCAAAGGATTCCAGCTCCGCTTCATAGGCGGTCACACAATCGACGATCTGTCCCATATCTGCCGGATCAGGCGCATGTCCCGACTGAACCAGATCTTCGCACCGGCTGATGATATCGATATAGAATGCTTTGTTGTTCATCACATATACCGACCGTTCCCGGTAGTTTCGGTGTTTGCGGATACGCCGGATGCCGTCCAGCCGGACAGAGCGCTCACTCTGCTTTTCCTCCAGGGTTTCAATGCGGGAAATGTCCTTGGCCTGGACCACATGGATATCCCCTTCCGTGGAAATAATGTACTCGATCTCACATTTGAATCCCAGTCTTTTCTGGATGGCCCGGGACAACTGAAACAGGCTCCGGTCATGGGGGACTCGGGTGATATGAGGCTCGGTCTGCACTTTCTGGTTTCGGTTCCGACAATATCCGAACTCCCAGTGATTGTGAATCATCTTGGCCATGACCGACGATCCGTTGACAAAGGGCATCACAATCACCCCCATCTCCCCTAGATCGATGGGCGGGGCATCGTTGAAAATCTGCTGACGTCTGATGGACAGGTGTTTGGCGGTCTCTGCCAGTTTGATGATCCGGTTTCTGGCATAGATGATGCCGCCCACGTCCGCATAGGTTTCAAGGGAATCAAATGTACCGCCCTTGTACTCCGCTTCCAGGGGATGGGCACTCCGGGCGATCACCTTGTAACTTTCCTTGTGAACGTCCAGAAACGCGTTCAGGTCATTAAACTCCTCATTTTTGAATTTCTGGGCTGACACATATAGAAAATCGGGCACATTGAATCCGTTGGCCCTGAGTTTTTCCAGCAGCTTCGCCTTTTCAGGCACCTTGTTTTCCATGTTTCGCCTTGACTTTTGGACCTAAGTTCTTTAATTAATTTTCACCTAACGAATAAAGAGGAAGATGTCAATGGGATAGGTAGCATATGTCAAAATGGAATGCAATACCCGGCACCATCGGGATCATCAAAGAAAGCATTCTGATATGGGATTGAGAATTCTGCTGGTGGATGATGAACAGGAATTTGTCGAAACCCTGTCTGAACGGCTCCAGATGAGGGACATGGACACACATGCCGTCTTTGACGGTAAAGCCGCGCTGGAACAGGTTCAGTCACATCCTCCCCAGGTGATGATTGTCGATCTGAAAATGCCCGGCATGGACGGGATTCAGGTACTGCGGCAGGTGAGACAGACCCATCCGTTTGTCCGCGTCATTGTTCTGACCGGACACGGTTCAGAACAGGATCGGAAGAACTGCATGGATCTGGGGGCGTCCGCCTATTTTTATAAACCCGTGGATATTGATGAACTGACCGCCGCCATCCAGGAATCCCCTGAAAACGGTCCGCCCTCCCCATCTTCTCCGGAACCGTTTGATCCATCTTTTGATACAGGTGGCGGCCGGACATGATTTCCGTACATCGACTCAAGCCCGCATTCTGGGATCATACGGATGATTCCGGCAACTACAGCGGGTTGAACCTCAAACGCAAATGGAAACTCATTGTTCTGCTCACCTCGATTCTCGCCCTTTCTCCACTGATCATCATGACTATGGTGGATTTCAGCCTGACCCGGCGCACCATTGAAACCGAATCCAACACCCGCATGCGCAACAGCCTGCATACCTTAGCCAGGATCATGGCCGCGTCCACGGCAGACCATCTCTCCGGTTCCTCTGCCGAACACCGATGGCAAGTCGCGTTTCACCTGCTGGACACCGGACCGGACAATGACTTGTTTCTCATTGATGATACCGGTCGAATAGTCACCCCTTCGGTGCACTATGGGAAAGATACCGGTGCCGGTCAATCCGCTCCGGATATCGGCCTTTTCTCCCAGACCAATGGCATTGCGGGCTTACAGACCCCGGACGGGACAGCAGTGCTGGCCGGATATGCAAAAATTGAAGGCACTCCGCTGACCTTAGTTCAGCTCCGCCAAGCAGACTGGCTTAAAGATCTCTGGCTTAAACCCCGGCTCAAACTGCTCTGGTTTCTGTGCGTGAGCATTGTTCTGATCCTGTTGTCCATCATGGGCATGGCCACCTATCTGGTGGGCCGGATTCATGCATCAGAACGACAGCGTATCGAAGCCCTTCACCATGAGGAACATGCCAACCGGCTGGCATCCATCGGCCGGCTGGCATCGGGTGTGGCCCATGAAATCAACAACCCTTTGGATATCATCAACCAAAAAACCGGTTTGATCGTGGACCTGCTGACCCTTGGCAAAGAGGAACGGCCCGATCAGCGGCTTCTGCCTCTGGCCGGCGACGTACTTGATGCGGTGAAGCGGTGCGGCACCATCACCCGGCAGCTGCTGGACTTTGCCCGGCACATGGAACCCAGTGTGGAACCGGTGGATATTGAAGAAGTGATCGCCCAGGCTCTGGCCCTGGTGGAAACCGATGCGCGCCAACGGAATATCGTTATTCAGGTGGGGCCCATACCAACGGTGCCTGAATTTGAAAGTGACCGCAGCAGTCTGCTCCAGATTTTTCTGAACCTGGCGGAAAACGCCATCACCGCCATGGCATCAAAAGGGATTTTGCGCATTGAGGTTTTCAAAACCGGGGCCGATCAGGTGACCATCACCGTGTCCGATACCGGCAAAGGCATCTCCCCGGAGGAATTGCCAAAAATTTTCGAACCGTTCTACACCTCCCGAAATGACCGCTGGGGAGCGGGTCTCGGCCTATCCATCACCTATGGTCTGATCCAGGAAATGGGCGGGGACATCACCGTCAAAAGCAAGGTAGGTAAAGGCACTCGGTTTGTCCTGACTCTGCCGGTGAAAGCGACCCGGAAGCCGACCGCCGATGGGTCACTGCATCTGCCCAAAAGCGACATACCGGTGTCGTCCACTTCCCAGGACACCTTTCAGGGAGAGGCCTATGTCACCAGACAGTGATCCCATGAATGCGATCCGGTTTTTCGGAACCCTGGCCGCTGCCATGACCCATGACATGAAAAATTTTCTGGCCATTGTCAATGAGAATGCCGGTCTCCTGTCAGACCTGGCTGTTAAGGCTCAGCATCAGGCGGCTCCCGTTGACCCTTTGAAAGCGGAAACTATCAGCCGGAGAATCGGAAAACAGGTGGCCCGGGCTGACAACCTGATGAAACGGTTCAACCGTTTTGCCCACAGCATGGATCATGAAAAGGATTTTGTGGATCTGGAAGAAACCGTGGATTTGGTGACCCACCTGGCCGAACAGATTTTCAGACAGAGCCGGATCTGCCTGACCGTGATTCCCGCACCGGTCCCCTGCCGAATCCATGCCTCCCGGTTTGACCTGCTTCATCTGATTTACCGGGCATTTGATATTCTTTGCCGCCATCAGACCGAGGTGTCATCGGATATTGAAAGACCGGTCACGGTCCGATTCGGTGACGACCCGAAAATTCCGGAAATCTGTTTCATCGGGGATTCCGGCCCAGTGGTTGAACCAGCCCCCCTGTTTGGCAATCCTGAAGACCAGGCACTGCTGACACGGGTCAACATGACAATCAAAACCATGGATTCCGGAGCGGGGTTCTGCCTGTATGCCCTTTCTCCGGAGCATAAATGAATTTTGCCGGAAACGGAGCCGGCACAAAGATATTTGAAGAATTAAGGAGAAAAACATGTCAGAAAAAGTGTTGCTGGTGGATGATGAAAAAGATTTTTTAGATATCATGTCCGAGCGGATGGAAGACCGGGGGATGAAGGTCAAAACCGCAGACTCAGCCGACCAGGCCCTAAAAATGCTGGAAAGTGAAAGTTTCGATGCCATTGTCATGGATTTCAAAATGCCGGGCATGGACGGGATTCAGGCGTTGAAAAACATCAAGTCTGAAAAACCGGAACTGCAAATCATTCTGCTCACCGGGTATGCCACGGTGGAAAAACCGTGGAAGCCATGAAAATCGGCGCCACGGATCTTTTGGAAAACCGGCAGACCTGGAAGAGCTGGCCGCCAAAATCAAACAGGCCAAAGCGGAAAAAATGCTGCTGGTAAAAAACAGACTGAAGATAAAATCAAGGACATCCTCAAACGGTTCGGAGGATGAAACCATTCGGCAGTATCGTCTGTTTGCTTCCACACACCAATGGACGGCTGAATTAATAGCTGCTGGATCGGTGTGGCAAAAACGAATTTTAAGGCGAGGACAAACGCCTTGCAGTGAATATGGAAATAGAAACCCAATTTGATTAATTTACCCAAAAAATTAGGAGTGACATGAATACGAAATCGACTGCCTCATCCGGTATTCAGATCGACTGGAAGCGGATCATGTTTCTGATGATTGGAATCATCTTGTTTGCCATTGTAAACTATTCCCCGCCATGGCCTGATGCCCTGGACCCCATGGGAAAAGCCTTTATCCTGTCTCCCCAGGCAAGGCCGCCATTGCCCTGTTTCTTTTGGCCGGCACCTGGTGGGTGTTTGAAGTAGTGCCCATCGGGGTAACCGGCCTGGCCATCGGAGTGGTCCAGGCCCTTTTTTTCATCCGGCCGGCCGCAGACGCGTTCAAGGATTTCATGGATCCGTCGGTATTGTTTATTTTCGGATCTCTCATTATCGGCACGGTGTTCACCAAGGTGGGCATCACCAAACGGCTGGCCTATAAAATGCTGTTGATCGTGGGAGAACGCACCTCAATGATCTATCTGGGATGCTTTGTGGTCACGGCCCTGCTCACTCATGTCATGGCCCATACGGCCGTGGCCGCCACCATGTATCCGCTGCTGCTCTCCATCTATGCATTGTACACGGATGAAGAGGGCCCCACCAAATTCGGCAAAGGGCTGTTCATGGGCATGGCGTTCGTGGCCGGGGCCGGTAGTATCGTCACTCTGCTGGGAGCGGCCCGGGGAATTGTGGCGTTGGGCTTCTATGAAGAGATCACCAGCAAAAGCGTCACTTTTTTTGAACTGACCTATTATATGTTTCCCATCGGCTGGATCATGGTATTTGTACTCTGGGGCTTTTTCATGGTGTTTATGAAGCCGGAAAAAGCGGTGATTCCGGGACTTCGGGAAAAAGCCAAACAGCTCAGCAATGAGATGGGACCATTCAGCCGGCATGAGATCGTTGCCACTTGCATCATTTTAGGCGTAATCCTGTTTCTGTCCCTGCAGTCGTTTATTCCGGCACTCAAGCCATTCAACAAGGCGGCGGTCCTGCTGGTGTCCACCATCTTGTTTTTCATCGTGGGCATCCTGGATATCCGGGACCTGGAAGATGTGCCCTGGAACATCATTCTTTTGTTTGCCGGTGCCATGAGCATGGGATTTTGCCTGTGGCAGACCGGAGCGGCCGAGTGGCTGGCCATCAACTGGCTGGCGTTTTTCCAAAATGCCCACTGGTTCGTGTTTGTCATGGCCATCGCTTTTTTGTCATGATCATGACCAACTTTATCATGAACGTGGCCGCTATTGCCATCTCTGTGCCCGTGGCCCTGGTGGTGGCACCTTACCTGGGTGTGGCACCGGAAGTCATCGTATTTGCTGCCCTGGTTACCGCAGGTATGCCGTTCCTACTCCTGGTAGGGGCCGCGCCCAATGCCATTGCCTACAACTCCGGACAGTTCACCTCGGGTGAATTTTTCGGATACGGCATTCCGGCCAGTATTCTGCTGATGGCCCTGGTGGCCCTGGCCGTGCTGCTGATCTGGCCGCTGCTAGGCATGCCGATTCTGTTGAATTAGGATCTTTTAAAACCGGTGCATTGACAAATCAGAGTCAATGCACCGGCTAAAAACGATCTGATGCCGCATCCGCCAACTGCAACCGGCAAGGCCATGAAATCATCCGGGACCGCTCCGGGCAGGCGGGACCCAACAGGAGAACAGCTGTGAAAATAATCATCGTCGGGGCCGGAGAGGTGGGATACAATATCGCCAGCCGCCTGGCATCGGAAAACAAACAGGTGGTGGTCATCGAAAAACCCCGACCTGGCCCGGATCCTGTTTGAAGACTTAGATGTCCAGGTGATCGAAGGATCTGGCAGCAGCCCGACAATCCTGAACGAAGCAGGTATCCAGGAGACGGATATTTTGCTGGCGGTCACCGACAGCGACGAGATCAACCTAACCGCCTGTCTGGTCACCAATCTGCTGTCGCCATCCACCAAAAAGCTGGCCCGCATCAGAAACACCGATTTTGACAGCTTTCATGACATCTTCAAAACCCAGATCCCGTATATCGACACCATCATCAACCCGGAGATCGAGGTGGTCAAAACCATCCGGCGGCTGGTGGATATCCCCCAGGCCCTGGATACCGGAGATTTTGCCGACGGAAAAGTCCGATACACCGGCATCCGCATCGATTCAGCCTCGAGCATGGCCGGTATGTGCCTCAAGGATTTTCAGGAGCGGTTCGGAGACACGCGGCCCTTGATCGCAGCCATTGTCCGCAAAAACGAAGTGATCGTGCCCCGGGGAAACGATTATATCTATCCTGAAGACCTGGTCTATTTTGTGAGCCACACAGACCAGCTTCAAGATACCCTAAAAATTTTCGGCATTCAGGTCAGACCAATTCAGAGCGCCCTGATCGTGGGAGGCGGGCGTATAGGTGCCCGGCTTGCCGCTCAAATGGAAAATGAAGGCATCAAAACCCGTCTAATCGAATCTGACAAATCCCGGTGTCTGGAGCTGGCCGAACAGATGGACAAGACCGTAGTGCTTCATGGAGACGGCTCGGACCAGAAACTGTTTCTGGAGGAAAATCTCAACCGGATCGACGCGGTGATCTCAGTGACGGACGATGATGAAACCAATGTCCTGGTCTCTTTGCTGGCCAAAAACTTAGGAGTGGAGAATACCGTGACCCGTATCGGCAAATCCGGGTATTATCCTTTCTTATCCACCATCGGCATTGAAAAGGTGGTCAGCCCGCGCCTGTCCGCAGTCAGTTCCATCCTTCAAAATGTGCGGCAGGGAAAAGTACTGTCCGATATTTCCATATTCGGCGAACGCGGAGAATTCATCCAGGCCGTGGCCCTGGAAACCTCGGACATCACCAACCGGCCACTGAAAGACATCCATATGCCCAAGGGCGCGCTGCTGGTATGCATCATCCGGAACGGGGATATCATCATTCCCGCGGGAGACAGTGTGGTGAAGCCCGGAGACCAGATCATCGTGTTTACGGTCAAACAGGCGGTGAAAAAAATGGAAAAGCTGCTGACCGTGAAGCTGGAATTCTTTTAAATGCGGTGGCGGTATATTTCAGGCATTGTCAGTATTTTTCTGCTGGTGCTGGCGCTCACCATGCTCATCCCTTTGATGGTAAGCCTGTATTTCGATGACGGAATGCATTTTTCGATGGTATACTCCATGGCGATCACGGCAACCGCCGGCCTGATGCTCAAACTGCTGTCCTGGCAAATGGACGATGATGCCCGGTTCATCAACCAGAGAGAGGGAATGGCCGTGGTGGCCCTGAGCTGGACCGCCATCGGACTGTTCGGTGCCCTGCCCTTTTATTTATCTCCGGATTTTACTAGTGTGACTGACGCCGTGTTTGAATCCATTTCCGGATTCACCACCACCGGGTCCTCGGTCATGACCGATATCGAAGCCGCCGCGCCCAGCCTGCTGTTTTGGCGGAGTCTGATCCAGTGGCTGGGAGGCATGGGCATCATTGTGCTGTCTCTGGCCATTCTGCCTTTTCTGGGAGTCGGAGGGATTCAGCTATACAAGGCGGAAGTGCCCAGCCCTGTCCCGGACAAACTGGCCCCGCGCCTGACAGATACCGCCAAAATTCTGTGGATGGTCTATGCCGGCCTGACCCTTTTGCTGGTGATTCTTCTGGCAATCGGGGGGATGCCGGTCTTTGAATCCATCTGCCATGCCCTGACCACTCTGCCCACTGGTGGCTTTTCCCCGAAAAACGCCTCCATCGCCCATTATGACAGCGCCTATGTTCATTATGTATTGGTGGCATTCATGGTTTTGGCCGGCATCAATTTTTCACTTCATTTCCAGATGCTGAGAGGCAAACCTCTGGCATTTTTCAAAGACACGGAATGCACCGTGTTTTTAGGTCTTGTCCTGGGGTTTACCCTGATCATTGCGCTGGACATTCACGGCCGGGTCTATGACTCGTTTGCAGCAGCACTCCAGTCAGCTGCCTTTCAGGCGGTATCCATTCTCACCACCACCGGATTTGCCACCGCTGACTATGAGCTGTTTCCGGGGCTCAGCCAGGTGATCCTGTTTATCTGCATGTTTTTGGGCGCTTCGGCCGGGTCCACGGGCGGCGGCATCAAAATCGCCCGACTGATCGTGTGTGTTAAATTCGCCTGCCGGGAACTGTTCCGGCTGATCCACCCCCGGAGCATCCGTCATGTCAAACTCAACCAAAGGGGGGTCTCGGAAGATGTGCTCCGTTCCATCATGGGATTTCTGGCCCTGTACATGATGCTGTTCGCAGGCGCCGGCGCATTCTGGCTGCCATGGGTCTGGACCTGCTCACCGCCCTGGGGGCGGTGGCGTCCTGCCTGGGCAACATCGGACCCGGATTCGGGACCGTGGGACCGGCGGAAAATTTCGCACATCTCCCGGCTGCAGCCAAATGGATCTTGGTCTGGTGCATGCTTTTGGGAAGACTGGAGATCTATACCGTCATCATTCTGGTGGTACCCGAGTTCTGGAAATAGACAACCCAAGACCCGAAGACCCAGTATTGTCCATCATCCACTCATTCTTTATTTCGTCATGTTTTTTTCCCGGCTGTAAAAAAACATGACAAAATGAATTTTTCTGTCGGATCGATCATTTCCTTCTCCCTGAAATGAATTCAAAAAAAATACACAAATTCCTTTAAAAACAAACTTTTATATCAATAAGATATCGATTCTCGTTGCCTGGCATACAAATTGTAATGATACGTAACAAAACAGACAAAAAAGATGGTTTGCTGTTTTTGTCAAAAAAACCAAACAACTCAATTACAATGGAGGAACGGTCATGAAAAGATCAATGGTGGCAACGTGTTTAATGAGTGTCTTGTTTTTAGTTTTATCTCTCACCGGACCCATGAGTGCATCGGCCGGCCAGGCGTTACGGTACAGTGCGTCTGCCCAGGTGTTCGAAGCGTTTGACGATGTCCGGCTGAAGGCCTTTACCCAGGACACCGGCATTGCCGTTGACCTGTTTGTGGCCTCATCCCAGTCCTGTGTTTACCGGCTTTTGCAGGATATGACCGATGTGGCCAGTTCGGTCCGCCTCCTGTCCCAGCGGGAAAAGGATTTCGGACTTGTGACCATCCCGTTTGCCAGAGACCCTCTGGCGGTGATTACTCACCAGTCCACTCCTGTGGATGCCCTGACTACTGAACAGCTTCAATCACTTTTTTCAGGCAATGTCGCCAACTGGAAAGAGGTAGGCGGGCCGGACCTGGCCGTCACACTGGTGGTACCCGGAGAAGATACCGGTGCCCACAAAATTTCAGGCGCCAGGTGATGCACCACAATGAAGTTCAGTATCATTACATGACCTATACCTCCACCCGGGTGCTGGAAGCCATTGAATCCCTGCCTCCGGGTGCCGTGTCCTTTATCTCAAGAGGCGCCCAGATCACTCATCCAAAGGTGAAGGTGATTCAGATTGATGGCAAAAACCCGGTGATGCGGATTATCCTTTTTATCAGATCTTCAATTTGGTGACCAAGGGTGAGCCCGCCGGTACCGTCAAAACGTTTGTAGATTACATCACATCTGACAAAGGCAAGGCATTGATCTTGGAAAGAGGTATGTTTCCGGTCGAGTAATTCTGTTCTCATAAATTGATCCGGAATCAAAGATAAGACCGGTTCCGAACATCCGGACAGATAAAACGTCTTCGACTAATTAATTTTTCGCGGTTTCACGCCCCTTTTCATCAGGAAATCAGGGGCGTGTAACAATCGATAAGACTGGACGTCAATGGGATCTCAGAATAGAGGACACCATCTAAATTGCCGCACCTGAAAACGGTTAAAAACCGGTCTGCTACCCTTCTGAACCTGTTCCAGGGAAATCGGAATATCCGGAAGATGCTGGCCGGTGTGATCATATCCACCCTGCTCTGCCTGGGGGTCAGTACCTGGCTGGATATGCGGGCGGCCCGAGATCTTGTGAATATAGCCAGAAAACAGTTCAATGATCAGCAGATGGTCATTGCCCGGCATATCCGACGTCAGGTGGAATCAGAACTTACATTCGTCGGCAGAGAGCTGGGGCGGGCAGGCGAGATCCTTTCCGGGGAAAACGGCCGGATCGATTCGGCCCGGGCCGTCCTGGAGCCCCTGTTTTCCCGGCTGCTGGAAAAAAGCGTTTTCCGCATCCATATCCGGATGCCCCATCAGCCCGTGATTCATACCTTCGGCTATCCGCGCCAGTGGCAAACCCGTGTGCATAGCCCGGAATTCTCGACTCTTTTCCATCATTGCCTGAAGCATCCCGCCTCTATTTTTCAGATCCGATTTTTGAGGCCGGGACAATGCAGGTACAGATGGCCGGAAAACTGTCAGATATCGGACATGTTCTGATCGCCGAGCTGGATATCAGCCGGTTTCTGGGCCAGTTTCTGGATGATGTCCGCTCCGGAAGTACCGGATATGCCTGGGTGATTGACGACAAGGGGACCTTTCTTTACCATCCATTCAACCGGTTTATCGGAAAAAGTGCGTTCACTGCCAGGGAAATCGGGATCCAGGGCTGAGCCATCACAACATCAACTTTATCCAGGAAAATCACATGCTGGCCGGTCACACCGGTACCGGCACCTATATTGCCGGCTGGCACCGGGGATTTACCGGAAAAATTGAAAAACTGATCGCCTACTGCCCCATCACCCTTCCGGGCATGGCCCCCGACATCTGGTCCGTGGCCGTGGTGGCGCCGGTATCCGAAATCGACGGTTACATTAATCAGGCCGCTTTCTGGCGGCTTCTGTTGCATGCGGTGATGATTTTTGTGGTGGTGGTGTTTGGAAACGCCCTGCTGTTCAGGGAAGTCAGGTGGACTCACCGGCTGGAAGACAAAGTGGCTGAACGGACCCAAGACCTTCAGCGATCCGAAGAAAAATACCGGTCGGTTGTGGAAAGCGCGGAAGACTTTATTTTCACCTTTGATCCGGCCGGACGCTTCCTGTCCATGAACAGCTTCACTGCCAGTTTTTTCGGAGGAAGACCCGAGGACTTCATTCATCACGGCATCGATCAGGTCCTCAACAGGAAATCCTCCCGGAAACACCTGAAAATGCTGGATCTGGTTTTCCGGTACCGGAAAAGCGTCCGGGATGAATTTACCTTGCAGGCCGGCGAACATGAACTCTGGGTGAGCGCCAATTTCATGCCCATCCGGGATGAATCCGGTCAGGTGGAATCCGTGCTGTGCATTGCCAGGGACATTACCAATGAAAAAAACCTGGAACGCCAGCTCATCAATACAGAAAAACTGGCATCCCTGGGAACCCTGGCAGCCGGTGTGGCCCATGAAATTAACAACCCTTTGGGCGTGATCCTGGGGTTCACCGACCTTCTGGTAAGAAAAACACAAAAAGACTCCCAGACTTACCAGGATCTGAAGACCATTGAAAGGCAAGGTATGCACTGCAAACAGATTGTTGAAAATCTGCTGCGTTTCGCCCGGTTCGGAGAAGGAAACACCGTCTGTTCTGACATCAACGACGCTATCCGGGAAGTGGTCAATATCGTGCGGCATACTCTGGAAATGGAAACTATCGGGCTGACCATTGATCTGGATGACACCATTCCGATGGTGCGCGGAGATTCCAGGGAATTGCAGCAGGTGTTCCTGAACCTGATCAACAACGCCTGTGCCGCCATGAAACAGGGAGGCTTTCTGACGATCCAATCGGAATACCTGACACAGGAAAACAAAGCCATGGTCAAGATCCAGGACACGGGACACGGCATTCTGAAAAAACATATTGACCGGATCTTCGAACCGTTTTTCACCACCAAACCCGAAGGTGAAGGCACCGGACTGGGGTTGTCCGTCACTTATGGTATTGTCAGCAAATACGGCGGTATCATCGACTGCAAAAGCACACCCGTCTCTTCTGAAAACCAAGGTGACACCGGCACCGGCCACGGCACACTTTTCATGATCAAACTGCCTGTTTTTGACAAGGAGGCGTAATGTCTTTCAAAATTCTCGTTGTGGATGATGAAAAAGATATGCTGGCCCTGCTTTCCCGGTATATCACCGAAGAGACCGATTTTATAGTCGTCACTGAACACGATCCTGTAAATGCGCTGACGGTTTTCAAAAAGGATCCTTGCGACCTGGTGATCATGGACCTGAAAATGCCCAAAATGGGGGGGCTTGATCTCTTACGTCAGATCAAAAAAATTCAGCCCGACACCTCAGCCGTCATCATGACCGCCTATGCCACCATTGAAACCGCAGTGGAAGCCATCCAGGAAGGGGCCTATGATTACATCACCAAGCCCTTCCGCCGGGAACGGATCCTGCTGACCATTGACAAGGCCCTCCAGTGGCGCAGGATGGTCTTTGAAAACATCGCCCTGCGTGAAGAACTGGTTCAAAAGAACCCCGCACGACCCCTTATCGGATCTTCCAGTGCCATTAAATCCGTTATGGAACAAATCCGGCAAGTGGCTCCCACCCATGCCACAGTACTCATTACAGGCCCGAGCGGAACCGGCAAGGAGCTGGCAGCCCGGGCCGTCCATCAGCTCAGCCTTCGCAAATCAATCTCCATGATCACAGTCAACTGCACGGCGATTTCGGAAAACGTGATTGAAAGTGAGCTGTTCGGGCATGTCAAGGGTGCGTTCACCGGTGCCTGGAAAGACAAGAAAGGACTGGTGGAAGAAGCGGACGGCGGCACCCTGTTCCTGGATGAAATCGGTGACCTGGGTTTTTCCATGCAGACAAAACTGCTGCGCCTGCTGCAGGAAGGGGAGTACAAACCGGTGGGCAGCACCCGGACACGGTATGCAGATATCCGGTTTGTGGCAGCCACCAATCATGATCTGGAAGCGAACATAAAAATGGAACATTCAGGGAAGACCTGTATTATCGGCTCAAGGTGATCTGCCTGCAGATGCCCGGCCTGGACCGGCGGCCCGAGGACATCCCTCTGCTGGCCCGGCATTTCATGAAAAAATATGCCCTGCTGTATCAGAAAAAATTGAACAGATATCGGAAACCGCACTGAAACACCTGGAAGCGCATCCGTTTTCCGGCAATGTCCGGGAACTTGAAAACATGATCGAACGGGGGGTCATTTTCTGCCGGACCACCGTCCTGGAAACGGAGGATATTTTTCAAGGGGCGATACCGCCGGCTGATATTCATTGCGGAGAGATACCCGGCAATATTCTGAAAATGCCGTTCCGGGAGGCCAAAGAGGAGGTGTTGACCCTGTTTTACAATCAGTATATCAAAAACGCACTCACACACAGCGGCGGCAATATCAGCCGGGCTGCTGAAAAAGCGGGGATCCAGCGGCAGTACCTTCACCGCCTCATGAAAGAGGCGGGACTGGAAGCAGAAGGTTTCAGGCTTTCCGGCGATTAGACATATTTTTCAACCCCAGTTTATCCAGGGCATCCTCCAGGCGGACAACCCCCATGGGCTGCCCGTTCTGGACCACGGCAATGCGGTTGATCCCGTAAAACAACATCAGCTGCACCGCATGGGTCAGCCTGTCTTCCGGGGTGACCGCATGATCCAGGCTCATGCTTGATGTGAAGGGCATCAGAACAGTTTTGACTTTACACGATTCCATTGCTGCGGGCCTCCTTTCCCAGAGGGGGAGGCAGGCCTTAGCGCCTGCCTCCCGTTCCATGCCGATGACAGCCGTGCCATCCGCTGAAGCCGCTGGCCCTAATGCGGGATGTTCACATTCAGGGCATACTGAAGAACGACATACACAATATAGATCCCAAGCAGCCATCCACCCTGCCACCGCTCAAAATAGCCCTTTTTGTTCTGCATGGCGATAAACGCCCGGAACGACCAGAGGATCATCAGCATGACCGGAAAGTGAAAGAGAAAGAAATTCTCGGGAATGGCCAGCGGCGTGGCTGAGGCGGATGCGCCTATGACAAACAGGCAGTTGAGCACGTCCGCGCCCACGACATTGCCCACCATGATTTCCGGGTGCCCTTTGCGAATAGAGGCAAACGCGGTCATCAGTTCCGGCAGTGACGTACCAAAGGCTACCAGGGTGGCGGCAATGATATCCTGAGGCACGCCCAAACGCACGGCACATTCGGATGCACAGGGAATCAGAATCCGGGCGCCCAGGATCACCAGAAACAATCCTCCGAATATCATCACAAGGGATCTGGGAATCCCCATCTCATCCGATTCATCCTCTGCTTCGCCATCCTGGGCCTGATCCCCGCCGGATTTGGCCCAGAAATAGGTGGCATACATATACAGCGCCAGCAGGCCCAGAAACAGAAAACCGATTCCCCGCTTGAGCACCGGCTCCGGCATGATCCACAGGGATATCAGAGAAATGGCCACCAGCAGGGTGGCCGATCCCACCTGGACCCACCCGGTACGCTGCAAAATGAACTTGTTCATGGGCACCCGGGTCAGGACGCAGGCAACGCCCAGAATCAAGCCGGTGTCCGCAATGATGGAACCCACGGCATTGCCCAGGGCCAGGCCGGGGTTTCCGGTCCAGGCCGCCATGACGGACACAAACGCTTCGGGCAGAGTGGTTCCCAAAGAAACGATGGTGGCACCGATAACGATCCGGGGCAGCCCGGTCCGCCTCGCCAGGGCCACCACCCCGTCAATGGCCCAGTCCGCTCCCTTGGACAGCAGCAGGATACAGACACCGATAATCGCCAGCAATACAAATATGGGTAATCCCGGTACGATATTTAACAGCAATTCTTCCATCGGCAACCCTCCTTATTTTAAGTCTTGATCAATTCAGCAGATTCACTGATCCGTTTCAGGTTGAAACACCGTTAGAGCAAAACATATGCCACCTTTCAAAGTGGAATGGCACTGTTGCATCTTTCCGGAAAAAAATGTTTGAAACGCCCATTTCCGTGGGGGAAACACACAACCGGACCACTGGAATCGATCTTGGTCAATGATGCTATTCCATGAAAAATGTCTATGAAAAGTTTCAGCAACCTGAATTCTGTCAACCGGGGGTGGACTGCCGGGCGGCCCGTCACTGTTTTTTTTATGGTTCACCCGTATCGAAAAGGCAGGTTGAAAATTTAAAATCAATGTAATTTCATATGGTTGTGATTTAATCTCCAGGCACCGGACCATGGAAAACGTCTGTGGCATATATTTTGATTTATGCCTTTTCGACAGATGAAACCCGATGACGGGAAAAACCGTTCACATCATCAACAAAAACATGAGGAGGCCATAATGACTGAGCGAACCGAACAACAAAAGAAGATGGGGTGGGAAGTTGCCCGGGACCTTGAAGCGACCAAAAAATCCATTTGGGAGCGCATGATGCCCGAGTGGCAGCAGA
>LQAF01000075.1_pt1 | contig 21458 bp, 19 predicted proteins | sample 1535781 | NCBI WGS metagenome assembly LQAF01 (sample SAMN04331583, study PRJNA305678) | bioreactor metagenome | isolation source: bioreactor_2 inoculated with Wadden Sea sediment 2nd replicate of a... | place: Germany:Bremen
TTCCGGCTCAGGGTCATCCCCTCTCTGCGCCTTCCCATGATATCACAGTGGCATTCAGCAGATCGGGTCACCATTCACGGCGGCGGGACCGCAACAGATTTTCACTGTTTTCCCTTGTTCTGGTTCCAGGACGAATCCATGGAACCACTTGCAAATTCAAACATTTTCTTTATACTTGATTATCCTGCCTGTCAACCACTTCCCCACAACTGTGGGAGCATAACGGCTCACCGGAAAAGCCAACCTGGACATTGCCATGCAGGCATAACTGTGAATCACCCCTTGATTACAATTAAATAACCCAATACAATTTCAATCATATACGTTGATCTGAAGCAGCTCCCAGGGAGTTGGATTTCAATATTTTTACATAAGAAGGAGGCCATCATGAAAGACAACCATCAACACAAGCATGAACACCAACATGAACACACCCATTCGCACAAGCATCCACATACACATGAAGACAAAACACACAACCATGAACACGAGCATGTGCATTCACATGAGCATATTCATGAGCACAGTCACCCGCACAGCCATGATGTAAAATCAAAGGATCACGAACATAAACATGGTGACAACCACGGACCTCATGATCACCCGCATGAGAATCACGAAAAAGATCCCCATGACCATAATCATCAATAGATGAATCCCGGTGATAATCCTTCAAATACGAAACATTGGCCCTTGACAGGATATTTTTTTTAAAATAGATTGATTCCAATTCTGCAATTGAAATTGCAGGCAGTTGAACCGGAAAAATATTGAATTGCTGAATCCAAGGCCAAGAAGGTCTGACAGGAAAATTTGCCTGTCCAGATGTTCTTGGCCTTTTTGTTTTTTAAAGTTTTTGAAGGACTAAAATGGAATCACAGGCAAACTGAACGCAGCATCAAAAACAACGAGAACAGTATTTATACGGGGATCAATAAATCAATCCGATATCAATGTCAGTGGAACGCATTATCCGAAAAAGAAAGGATAAGGGAATTGATAATAAAAAAAAGAACCTGGCTGATTTTGTTTGTCGCAATTTTTAGTGTTGGGTTGTCTCAAACAACCGAAGCACAAGGAGAACTGACACACAATACTGTCAAAATAGATGAAATAATCGTTACAGCCACCAAAACCGAAAAAAAGATTGAAGATGTACCGGGCAACGTGACGGTCATCTCTCAAAATGACCTGAAAAAACAAAACATTCAAACTGTGGACGATGCGCTCAACAGTTTGTCGGGAGTATATATCAAAAGGGCAAAAGGGCTGATGGAGTCTACTCCCTCATTACGAATGAGAGGCTTTAACGGGAATCAATACACCCTGGTTTTACTGGACGGTCTGCCGCTCAACGATGCCTATGGAGGCGGGATTGAATGGGGGGCTCTATCGGTGGGAAACATCGAGCGGATCGAGGTGGTCCGGGGGGCTGCATCGGCCCTTTATGGCGGAAACGCCATGGGCGGAGTCATCAATATCATTACGAAAACACCGGAAAAACTGGAACTTGAGGCAACAGGAGGGTACGGCACCCATGATGCTTATCGCTATCGATTCGCTTTCGGCAACAAAATTCTTGACAGGTTGAGCTTCCGGTTGGGGTATGAAAAAGAAGGCACGGATGGATATGAGACCACGCCGGTGGTTCGCTCGATATCTACGGGAAATGGGACCGTGTCCGGTGGTTACCCCATGAACGACAGTTCAGGAAATCCGACACGATGGGTTGTGGGAGACAAGGGAGAAAACGGTGCCCAACGTCATGCTGTTGACGGAAAGTTGAGCTTTGATTTTTCAGACACCGGATACCTCTCTTTTACGGCGGTTTCAGGGCGGCATGAATATGATTACGGTCCACCCAGCCCATATATGGGTACTTTCGGCGACAGTACGACCTATGCCATTTCAGGGACTGGACAACGTGCACGGTTTCAGCCCAATGATTTTATCAGTTATACCGGAATCGGCAAAAATGAAACCGACACTTACTCCCTTATTTTTCAAGAGATATTCGGCCCCCTGCAAATCAAAGGTCAGCTGGGGACGATTCAGGTGGATGACCGCTACACCCTCGAAGCTGGCAACGGATCCGCTGATTACAGCAACTCGACCGGTACCATGAAAATAACAGAAAATGAAAGCTGGTTTGCCGAATTGAGTGGAGATATCCCCATGGGCGATTCCCATTTGCTGACCATGGGTTCATCCTATCGAAAGGATTCATCAGATACTGATGATTATGACATACCATTTTATCGAAGTTATTCCGGTGCGGGTCCCAGTACATTTTACTCTGGCGGAGATTCCAAAACCTGGGCTGTGTTTGCACAGGATGAATGGCAGATAATGGATCCTCTGACCATTTATCTGGGACTTCGTTTTGATTCCTGGAAGGTCTATAACGGCGCTTCAGGTGTGCCTGGTGGGGAGCAGAAATATGAAAACAACACAGAATCGGAGTTGAGCCCCAAAATCGCTGCGGTATGGAAACCTATCGGTGAAGATACCACTTTCAGGGCTTCCGCGGGACATGCTTTCCGGCCTCCGACCCTGTATGAACTCTATCGGAGCTGGCAGTCCGGCTCGACAGCCGTCCGGAGCAATCCGAACTTGGAGCCTGAAACGGTGTGGACTTATGAGTTGGGGTATGCCCAGTACTTGTTTGAAAGAAAAACCCGGCTATCCGTGACCGGTTTCCGAAACGACATTGAAGATTTGATCTATTTTCAGATGGGTCCGGGTACCCGAACCCGGATCAATGTGGGAGAAGCAAGGGCCTACGGACTGGAGTTGGAAGCATCACAAAAGATCACGGACTGGTTGTCGCTCTGGGGTAACTTCACCTATACGGATGCAGAGATCAGAAAAAATCTCACAGATCCTGATAGTGAGGGTAAAAATGTGACTGGGATTCCTGAAACTGCGTGGAACCTCGGTTTAGACACCCAGCATAAATGGTTCAAAGGCAGCTTGGTGGGACGGTATTACAGCAAAATTTACAGTAATTCCGAAAACGCGGATACAGAAGAAGGGGTCTATGGGACCTATGAACCGGCGTTTCTATTGGATGCCAAAGTCACCCTGACACCCTTGAACTGGATGGAATTGTCCCTTTCCATGAAAAATATTCTGGATGAAGACTATTACCAATACTATAAATACGACGGCCGCACGGTTTTTGCCGAACTCGGTTTGAAATTCTGATATGATGCTGCAAAAACGACTGATGTTTATCGGTATCGGCTGGGTGGCGGTCTTTGCCTTCTTTGCTACGGAAGCAAAGGCTGTCACCAAATCATCCATGACCGTCTTGGACTCTTTGGGGTCGTTTGTTGAAATCTCATTGCCTATCAAAAAAGTCGTCGCCCTGAACTCGGATTGCCTTGAGGCTCTTCGGATATTAAAGGCCGACAACCTGGTGGTGGGAGTCTATTCAGATATCATCCGCATGCCTTCCTTCTGGAAAAATCTGACCCACCTGCCTAAAGTGGGCAGATGGAATGAACTGGACGTGGAACACATTGTCAATCTTGAACCGGATCTGGTGATCGCCTATGGATACAATCCCGGCCGGTTTCTGGAAGACAGGCTCAAAGCGTTCGGAATCAGTTTGATACGTCTGGATTTTTACAAAATTGATACGCTGGAAAGGGAAGTGAAGGTGCTGGGACAGCTGCTGGATCGAACAAATGAATCGGCTCGCTTTTGTGACTGGCACACAGAAAAAAGAGAAACCATCCAAGGGCTGCTCCAAAAGGCACCAACACAGCCAAGAGTATATCTTGAAGGATACACAGATTATCAGACCGTCGGCAATGACACGGGCAGCCATGAAATGTGTGTGTTGGCAGGCGGGAATAATACCGCCGCCGACTCATCCATCCCTTATCCTCATGTGACCCCGGAATGGGTTGTCCATAAAAATCCCGATGTGATCGTCAAAGCGGTATCTTCCGTAAACGGGTATGACCTGAACAATGCTGATTTCTTCAATCAACTGAGAGATGCTGCCCGGGAACGGAATACCTGGCAACACATTTCGGCCGTGGCATCGGGAAGGGTTCATGTCATGGACGGAGCTATCAGCACGGGTCCCAGGGCAATCATTGGTGTTGCATATATGTCCAGGTGGCTGCATCCCGATCTTTTTAAGCAGATTGATCCCGAAACCATGCACAAAGAGTATCTGGAACAGTTTCAAAATATCCCCTACCAGGGCCACTTTGTTTCCGATGATCCCCATGAAGGCAAGAAATGAACAAAAACACCGAGACCCTTTCCCGCCGGTATGAAGCCTATATCGGGCGTAAAGCTGTCTTTCTTGTTTTAGCGTGTCTCCTTCTGTTGACAGCCTTGTTTTCCGGTGTCTGCATTGGTGCTTCGGGAATGAATGTGTCTCAAGTGGTATTTTCTTTGTTCCACGACACCGGCCGAGAACACGATATTGTCTGGATGCTGCGGGTACCCCGGGTTGTAATGGCAGCGCTGGTGGGGTTTGGAATGGGACTTTCAGGCACGGTTTTTCAGGCAATCCTGCGCAATCCGCTCGCCTCTCCTTTTACCCTGGGGATCGGGTCCGCAGCAGGCTTCGGGGCGGTCTGCGCAATTGTTATTTACGACAACGGGCTTCAGCCCCAATACGTGGCGGCAGGGGCCTTTGTGTTTGCATTGCTTTCCGCCGCTTTCATTATCACCATAGCAAAAATCAAACACGCATCCTCGGAAACCATGATATTAACGGGTATTGCTCAGATGTTCATGTTTTCCTCTCTTACCTCACTGTTTCAATACATGGGCACCATGCAGCAGGTGTATAATATTGTTTTCTGGTTTTTTGGCAGCCTTTCCAAAGCGGGCTGGCCGGAGATTGGCCTGGCCTCGGCAATGATTCTACTCCCTTTTCCGATCCTTTTTTGGCAATCCTGGGACCTCAATCTTCTTTCAATCGGGGACGAATCCGCCCAGACCCTTGGTGTCAATGTGGAAAGATTGAGAATGTGGGGGGTGGCGGTGGCATCGCTGGCCACTGCCGGCGGGATCTGCTTCACCGGGGTCATCGGTTTTGTCGGCCTGGTAGCACCACATATGACACGCATGATTATCGGTAATGACCACCGTTTTCTCCTTCCAGCCTCCGGTATTGTCGGTGCTTTGCTGGTAGTTGTCGCGGATATGCTCGGCAGGACTCTCTGGGCTCCGCAGGTCATACCGGTCGGCATCGTTACCTCTTTTATCGGCGTTCCTTTCTTTTTCTATCTGTTGATGAAACGTTCACGGGAGTACTGGTAATGCTGGAAGTAGTTGATCTTTCTTTTGACTATAATGCCGCAACAATTTTTCAAAATATCTCCGTCAAAGTGGAGAGATCCCGGATTTTGAGTATTGTAGGTCCCAATGGCACGGGCAAGACCACATTTCTCAAATGCATCACCGGCATTCTCAAGGCCAAACGCGGAACAGTACTGATCGAAAGCCGTCATGCCCGCCGGATGACACACAAACAACTGGCGACATACATAGGGTATGTGCCGCAGAGCATACCTGTCAGGTTTCCGGCAAATGTCTTTGAAACCATACTTGCGGGACGGCGCCCTCATATTTCATGGCACCCTTCGAACAAAGATCTCGATCGTACCGCCGAGATCATCGAAGAAATGAATCTGACGGACCTGGCCATGCGCGACATGGCACGGTTGAGCGGCGGGCAGGCCCAAAAGTGTTGCTGGCCCGGGCACTGGCCCAGGATACGCCCTACCTGATCCTGGACGAACCTACCAGCAGCTTGGATCTTCGGCACCAGCTGGAAATCCTGGAAACCATCTCAGGACTGGCAAAAAACAAGGGGCTGGGGGTTATGATGGCCATGCACGATTTAAACCTGGCCGCGCGATTTTCAGACACGATCATGATGCTTCACCAGGGAAAAATCTTCTGCTCAGGAAAACCATCCGCTGTCATCACTCCTGAAAACATTTCTGAAGTATACGGTGTTGACGCGGCTGTCCGCCAGGAAAACGGATATCTTCAGATTCAGCCGTTACGATGTACCCCCATTTCCCCGGCCACAGACTTTCTGAAAAATTAAGGAGTCATCCGGGATATGAAAATTGTACTATCAACGTCCAACGAAATGATGAAATTCGTCCCAAAGACCGTCAATATCATGTTCTGTTCCATGATATTGACTTATCTCATCATAAAGAAGTTGGGATTTTTTACATATCTGTACAAACTAAGCAGGCCGGCCATGTCTTTTCTGCATTTGCCTGAAGCAGCTTCGGCCACGTCCGTCATAGCATTCGGTTCTGTTTTGAGTTCGAATATGATGTTTTCCGAATTTCATAAAAACAATATCATCGACGAGCAGGACACCTATATGGGAGCACTGCTCAACAGGGTATCTCTGAACGTGAAAGAGATATTCACTTATCAGATCCCTGTGTTCATCCCCATACTGGGCCTGAAGGCGGGGTTGATCTATTGTATATTCTTCAGCTTCACCGCCGTCTTGAAAGACTTTTGCATTTTTTTCTACCTACGTTTCAAAAACAAAAAGAACAGCCCAGCGACCTGTTCAACCCAATCAACAAATCATGACCCTCAAATATCTATTGCCCTGTCAAGCCAGATATCGTCATTTCTGGAAATGATATCCGTGTATGTATCTGTAACTTTTATCATACTCTTTGCCTGTAATTCCGGCATGCTGGTTATTTTTGAAAAACTGGTGGCACCCACAAACCAACTGCTTTCACTGCCTATGGTTTTGGTTGTGCCTGTCTCGATATTCGTTTTCAGCTCCATTGCCGGAGTATCGGCAGCAGGGACACTGATAACAAGCAATACCATTTCCGAAATCGATGCCGTGCTGACCATCATCGTCGGAAGCCTGCTGCTGATCCCGATTTACACACTTCGGGGCAGTCTGTCGCACAGTGTCGCCATATTCGGGCCGAAACTGGGCATTAAAATCGTCCTGACTTCAACGGCTCTGGCCATGCTGTCCCGTTTCATCTTTCTCATAGTCCTGTTAATATACAAAGGAGTATAAGGCAATGACCCATCATTTGAATTATACCGGATGTTACCACCCCGACAGTCCCCAGATTTTTACCAATATATTAGAATACAGGAACTGGTATACAAAACCAGGTCGAAAACACCAGATGCAAAACCCGCCATCATGTCGGGATCTTTTTTTCACGCAGCCAGGTTTTCAAAAACAATCTTTGCGGCATTGACGCTCTGATCCGAGAACTTGAAAAAAACCGGATCATTCCCGTGCCCGTGTTTTCCCAGCAGAAAGAGCATGCATCAACGGATTGTCCGGGGTATAATGTCGATATCAAACAATTGAAAGATTGTGATGCTATCATCAATTGCGTGTCTTCGTTTCTGTTTCAAACCGATATGATGGCAGACACCTCCCGGACCGTTCTTGATCTGATTGACGTTCCCATTTTTCAGGCGGTAACCTCCAGCGGAAGAAGTGAGGAGGAATGGCGAAAAAGCCTGCAGGGGTTGACGGCCATGAACCAGGTTTACTCGGTGGCTCAACCGGAATTCAACGGTACCATCGAACCTGTGGTGTTGTTTGCCAAAGACAGGACCAGCAAGGAGTTATATGGCCCATCCTTTCCCATTGAAAACCGGATAACGTTCTTTGTCCGGCGGATTCTCAACTGGCTAAGATTGAAGAGCCTGCCCAGGGAGAACCGGAGAGTGACGATCCTGCTCCACAACAATCCCTGCCATGGAACCGAGGCTTCTTTAGGGGGTGCCAACGGGCTGGATACCTTCGAGAGTGTCGCCAGGCTGATGACGTATCTGGCCGGACAAGGTTACTGTATCGAGAATTTACCCGATGACGGGAAAGCGCTTGTCGATGAATTTTTAACCAGAAAAGCCATTAACGAATTCAGATGGACAACGGTGGAAGAGATCGTTGATAAGGGAGGTGCTGCCGCATTCATCGGCCCTGAAACCTATGAAAAATATTTCAGCCAATTGTCAGAAGCAAACCAGAAAAAAATGTTGGACAACTGGGGCGCTCCCCCCGGAAAAAGCATGGTTTACGGGACCGACATGGTTGTAACGGGCCTTTCTTTCGGAAACATTCAAATCGTCGCGGAACCCAAACGCGGCTGCTATGGTTCCCGGTGTGACGGCCAGGTATGCCGAATCCTCCATGACCCTGAAGTCCCTCCGACACACCAGTGTTATGCTGCATTCAAATGGATACAGGAACATTCCGATCTCATTATATCCACCGGGACTCACGGGTATATCGAATTTTTACCGGGCAAAGCATGTGGTATGAGTTCCGACTGTTTCCCTGAGATCATCACGGGAGATATTCCCCATATATATATTTATACAAGCAAAAATCCCAATGAGGCCATCCTCGCAAAACGCCGGGCATATGCCGTGATAACCGACCATATGATTCCCTGCATGCAGTCCGCCCATCTTTACGACGAGCTGGACGAACTGGACGATCTGCTGTCCCAGTATGCCAATGCAGCCATGTTGAATGAAGAGGGACGAAAAAATCTTCTATCCAACGACATACGAAACATGTCTGAAAAATTGAATCTTTTCTCCCCTTCAGGGAACAGCAACGCAACGTTGTTGACCGATGGTGAACTCATTGAAAAAATCCATGAAAAACTGTTTTTACTGAGGGATTCAAATATCAATGACGGGCTTCACATCCTCAGTGAAACCGGGCATGTCGAAAAAATGACCCGGATGATCCTGTCAATCCTGAAGTACGACGGAAGTGTGCCATCCATCAGAAGATGCATTCTTGAAGCGATGGGGCAGGATTATGATGAAATCGTCACCCAATCAAAAAATACCTCCATTCTGGATCAATGCGAATCAAAAGCTTTTGCAATGGTATCCGATCTGTTGATGAGCAATCATATTCATAAAAAAATGGTTTCTGCACAATTCAACGGACTGGATTGGCAACATCCCAAAATGATCAAACTGCGGACCCTTTTAACATGGATAAAAGACAAACTGTATCCGGATCTGTTAAAGACGTCCCGGGAAATTCTCCAAATCGCCAAAGCCATGGATAAGCAATATATCAGTCCGGGTCCGGGAGGGGCTCTGACCAGGGGTAAAACCGATATTCTTCCCACCGGTAGAAACATATACAGCATCGATCCAAGGAAAATTCCTACAAAAACCGCCTACAAAATCGGGGTCAGACTGGCGGATGAAATACTGAATAAGTCCCTGGCCGAAGAAAACGCGTATCCTGAAAAAATTGGGATGGTTCTCTGGAGTCTGGATGCATATCGTGCGGACGGAGAACAACTGGCTCAGATGCTGCACCTGATGGGTGCGCGGCCTGTCTGGAATGAAAGCGGCATGGTAACAGGGGTTGAGCCGATTCCGCTTCATGAGCTGAAACGGCCGCGTATCGATGTCACGGTCAGGACCAGTGAAATATTCAGAGACACGCTGCCAAACCTGGTTGAACTTCTGGACAACGCGGTCGTCATGATTGCCGCATTAGAGGAAAACGATACGGACAACTTTATTGTCAAGAATGTGCATGAATACAAAAAAATGAAAAGAAATGCCCATTCGAATCTTAACGAAGAAGTACTGAATCGTGCTTCCACCTTCAGAATTTTTGCAGCAAAGCCAGGGGCCTATGGTAACGGGGTTAAACTCATGATTGCGGCCAGTGCCTGGGAAACGGTCAGAGATTTGGGTGAAACCTTTATTGAGCACGGCGGGTACGCCTATGGTAAAGACATATTTGGTCAGGAGTCACATGGTGAATTTGCCCACAATCTAAAACAGATCAAAACTGTTTTTCATAAAATGGAAACCGATGAAACCGACCCTCTGGGGTGTTGTTACAACGATTTTCAAGGGGGTATGACTGCGGCGGTCAGAGCACTTTCGGATATGACACCCAAGGTGCTCTGGGGAGACACCAAAGACCCTGCCAATCCCAAGGTACGCGAACTTAGAGAAGAGATTGAACGGGTGGTGAGGGCAAAGTTGCTCAATCCACAGTGGATCGAGGGTATGAAAAAACACGGTTTCAAAGGTGCCCAGGATATGGTTCATAAAGCCTCATCCGTATACGGCTGGGACGCTACTTCCGATGTGGTAGATGACTGGGTTTTCGACGAGGTGACCAAAAAACACCTACTCGATCCACAGATGCTTGAGTTTTATAAAGAAAACAATCCATGGGCCCTGGAGGAACTGGCCCGCAGATTCCTGGAAGCTGAGCAGCGGGGTTTGTGGAAAGCAGACCCCCTGGTATTGGAGGATTTGAAAGAACAGTACCTGGAAATTGAAGGCTGGATCGAGGAAAAAATCGGGGATGTTTTTGGAGATTTCCAGGGCGGAAATGTCGATATCATGACAAGCAAAGAAGTGGACGAATGGCGCAAGGGATTGCGTTTTGATATTAAAGAGTATTTGACCTGAAGGTATATATTATTTCTATGAAACATGACGTATTTCCGTTCCCGGCCATCATCGGACAAGAACCGCTCAAAACCGCCCTGATCCTCAACGCGGTCAATCCCCGTATCGGCGGGGTCCTGATCCGGGGAGAAAAGGGAACCGCCAAATCCACCACGGTCCGGGCCCTGGCGGATCTGCTGCCCGGCACACCCATGGTGACCCTGCCCCTGAATACCACCGAAGACCGGGTGGCGGGAGGCATCGATTTCAGCCTGGCGGTCCGGACCGGTGCCAGAGCCATGCAGCAGGGACTGCTGGCCCGGGCACACAAAGGCTTCTTATATGTGGACGAGGTCAATCTCCTGGATGACCATATCGTGGATATCATCCTGGATGCGGCCGCATCCGGGACCAACCGGATTGAAAGAGAAGGAACCTCCTTCTGCCATGAAGCACAATTCATCCTGGTGGGAACCATGAACCCGGAAGAGGGAGAACTGCGGCCCCAGCTGCTGGACCGATTCGGGCTATGCGTGGAAGTATCGTCCATCCATGACATTGAAAAACGGATACTGCTCATGGAAAAAAAAGAAGCCTATGATGCCGACCCGGAGGGGTTTTCAAAACAATATCAGAGCGATGCCAAAACCCTTTCCGACCACATCATCCAGGGAAAAAAACTGCTGGGTCAGGTGGTGTTTCCCGGCGACCTGCGGGCCTTTGTCACAGATCTGTGCAGCAGCAGTCACGTGGCAGGGCACCGGGCTGATCTGGTTATTGAACAGGCGGCGGCTGCCCTGGCTGCATTCCATGGCAATACCCGGGTGGGCATGGATGAGGTGACACAGGTGGCACCTTTTGCCCTGATTCACCGGAAACGGGATCCGATGCCACCTCCGCCGGAAACGGGCCATGACCATAACCGGGAAAGCAATGAAAAAAACACCCCCCAGGCCGAACCGGAGCCGCCAAACCTGCCGCCATCGGAAAACGGCCCGGACAAGGAACCTGAGACTACGGAAGATAACCGCCCGCCTGAAGGGATGCCCCCTGAGGAGCAGGCCAGAGAGCCAGAAGAAACGGGTACGCCGGAACCTGAAAACAGAGGTGACGATTCGGCAAGAAACGAGATCCTGGAAAAAATCTTCGAGATCGGAGAGACCTTCCGGGTCAAGCCATTCACCGCACCCAAAGACCGGATGCTTCGACGGGGATCTGGCAAACGCTCCCGGTCCAGGACAGCCGCCAAACAGGGGCGGTATGTCAGAAGCACCCTGCCCCGGGCAGTGCAGATATTGCCTTTGACGCCACCCTGCGGGCGGCGGCGCCCTATCAGATTCAACGAAGGAATGCATCCGGGCTGGCCGTGGTTCTCGAGGACAGGGATATTCGCAAAAAATCCGGGAAAAACGCATCGGCAATTTTCTGCTGTTCGTGGTGGATGCCAGCGCCTCCATGGGTGCCAGGGGCCGAATGAGTGCTTCCAAGGGAGCCATTATGTCTCTCTTGCTGGATGCCTACCAGAAACGGGACAAGGTGGCCATGGTGACCTTCCGGCAGCAGGAGGCATGGGTGAACCTGCCCCCCACCATTTCAGTGGAACTGGCGGGAAAACTGCTGGCAGAGATGCCGGTGGGTGGTAGAACCCCACTGTCGGCCGGGCTTGTCAAGGGGTATGAGCTGATGAAAATCCATCTGCTCAAAGAACCGGAAGCAAGGCCCATGGCCATCATCGTCACCGACGGCCGGGGTAACGTGCCCCTGGGGAACCAGCCCCCTGTCAGAGAATCAATGGCCCTGGCTGAAAAAATGGCCGAAGAAAAACGCATACAATTTATCGTGGTGGATTCAGAAAGCCAGGGGGCCGTCACTTTCGGCCTGGCACGGGAACTGGCAGAAAACCTGAACGCCCGGTATTTCCGAATACAGGATCTGAAAGTCAATCATCTCGTTGATATCGCAAAAGGAGGTTTACTGTGAGCACAAACCATATCTATCCCTTTCTGGCCATAGAAGGCCAGGAAGAGATGAAGCTGGCATTAATACTCAACATCATCAACCCGGGCCTTTCCGGGGTGTTGATCCGGGGGGAGAAAGGCACGGCCAAGTCCACGGCGGTCCGGGCTCTGGCCCGGATTCTGCCGGCCATCGACAAGGTCAGGGACTGCCCGTTCCAGCGGGGTCCCAAAGAAAAACACGAGGTGTGCCTGGGGTGCACCCGAATGGAGTGCCAGGACCTGGTGCTGGGACCAGGGCCGGGACCCGACATCGTCATAGAAGAGATCCGTGTTGTCGAACTGCCCGTCGGAGCCACCGAAGACCGGGTGGTGGGAACCATGGATCTGGAACAGGCCCTAAAGAAAGGTGAAAAACAGGTGGAACCGGGCATTCTTGCCGCTGCCCACCGGGGAATCCTCTATGTGGACGAAGTCAATCTCCTGGATGACCATGTGGTGGATGTACTGCTGGATTCAGCGGCCATGGGGGTGAACACCATCGAACGTGAAGGGGTTTCCTTTTCCCATCCGGCACGGTTCACCCTTGTGGGGACCATGAACCCGGAAGAGGGGGAACTGCGGCCCCAGCTGCTGGACCGCTTCGGGCTGTGTGTCAATATCCAGGGGATCATGAATCCGGACTCCCGGGTCACCATCATGGAAAGGCGCGCCGCTTTTGACCAGGACCCGGAATCATTTATCCGGCAGTGGGAGTCCGAATCCCTGGCCCTGGCGGAAAACATCCGGCGGGCAGCCCGGCTGTATCCCGAAGTGACCTGTGACCGGGCCCACCTCTACGAGATTGCATCCTACTGCCTGGATGTGGGAGTGGACGGCCACCGGGGGGATATCATCATTCTGAAAACCGCCAAGACCCTGGCCGCTTATGAAGGCAGGGAAAAAGTATCATCAAAAGACATTGAAACCGCCGCCACCATGGCCCTGCCCCACCGGGTGAGACGGCAGCCGCTCCAGGATATTGTCACGGATATTGCCGCGGTCCGGAACATGAACCGGCAACAGGCCCGTCCTTCATGATCAGTATTAAGAACCTCAAGCGGATCAAAAAAGGCGGGAGGATCGTCAGAACCACCTGAGTGGATGAATTTGTTCCGACTGTTCCTGGAATGGCACCCGATTTTCCAGGTCGAACCGCGTTACCGGCTGACTGGCGTGTCTGTATCCATACATCTCTGCCAGGGTCGTTTTACCGCACTGGCGTGCCCCCAGCTCAGCGACCGCAGGATGGACTTCTAACTGAAACCGGATCTGCTTCACATATCCCGGAGGATCAATCATCTCCATATTTCCTTGAAAATTCGAAGCAATGCATCGAATTTTCGATATAAATACCTGGCAGCAAAATGACAATCCAAATCATGAGGCGATCCATGTCCATGACAGACTATGGAGTGAACCACACCTTTATTTAACCTTGAATATTCAGGATCTCAATCCGAATGTTCAAGGTTAAGATTTGCTGTTTTTTCCGAAAAAAATCGAAAAGGATGTTCAAAAATCAGACCAGCTTTTGCCAAATCGACAACAAGTCTTGACAGAATTGACTTTTTCCCATAATAAAAGTGATCACAATCATGCAATTGAAATTGCATACAGCCGCACCCGTTGTATTGAATCAAATTATGAAACCAGGCCAAGAAGGTCGGACAGGAAAACCTACCTGCCCACATTTTCTTGGCCTTTTTGTTTTTTCGGAAGGTTTCTGGTTTTGGAAAACTGATGCAAATGAAAGGATAACAGCAAAAAAAGAATTCAGAGGCGGCATCTCAAGCAGAAGAGCAAACGGGTACCATGAAATAAGAAATAGAAGGAAGGCAGCACAAAGTTCCGGTCAAAGAGCCGTGCTGCCTTCCGGGATGAAAACCAGATTGCCATTTTTTTAACCGGCAACAAGGTGTTCTCTTTTCTTATAGCAGCATGGTCACAAAGGGTCAATCAGGAATGGTGATATGTTTCAGGATACCTTTGTCCACTTTGTGATGCCTGCCTTTGATCCAGTGTTTCTTGCGCCTGCGCAATATCTATGCAACCGAAATTATCAATAAAGTCGATATTATCCCATGAATAATACCAAACCTCTATTAGTCTTTGTGATTACATCCACCCTGACCGACGTCCTTGTCACCGGCCTGGAGCTATTCTACCAGCAGCACGGCCGAATTTTCAATGCCCGGATTTTTTCCACCCATGATATCGATGAAGAGACGGTCAGTGTGGATTCATTGGCCCAAAGTCTGGAATCCGCAGACATGGTTTTTCTGGATATCCGGGGCGGAGACAAAGCCGGTGGGGTCTGCACCCGGATCCTGCCCGGAACACGGCAGCCAGTGGCACTGCTGCTGGGGGGAACCCCGGAAATCATGTCCCTGCTCCGGCTGGGGTCTTTTTCCATGAAAACCATACTGGAAAAACCGCCAAAAAAACAACGACAGCAGCACGGCCCGGGGGCCTGACATGAGATCCATCCAGCGCATGATGAATCTGGTGGAAAAGGGCGGCAGGATCCTGCCTTTCGGCAAACTGCGCCATGCCGGAAACTGGGCCAGGCTGATGCGGTACTGGCATCAGGGCGGGGAGGAGAACATCAAGAACATGCTCACTCTGGGTGCCATGGAATATCTGGGGTTCGACCTTCCCAAACCGCCCCCACCCCGAGTTTATCCGGACTACGGTGTTTTCGATCCATTGTCGGGTCAATCTTATTCCGATCTGGCTGCATATCGAAGCGCCGTCCCTGTTGATCCTGAAAAACCGGTGGTGGGTCTTCTGTTCTATGGCGGCATGCATTTTTCCCAGAGCCTGGTACCGGCCAGAGAATTTGCCCGGCAGCTCAAGCATACAGGGTTCAACCTGATTCCGGTGTTTGCCACTGCCGGATACAATTTACAGGCAATCCAGGCCTGTTTTTTCTCAGAGAACAAACCAATGGTGGATGCGGTGGTGTATTTTCAATGGTTTCAGATGGCCACTTTCATCGATTCAACTGAACCAGACACCATCCGCCTGCTCAAAAACTCAATGCCCCCATTTTCACGGCCTGTCCCATGTTCGGCCGTGAAATTGAAAAATGGGAGGAAAGCGACCAGGGACTATCTCCCATTGAAACTTTGACAACCATTATTTTACCGGAACTGGACGGTATGATCGAACCCATCCCGTCGGCAGGACTCAGGGAAAAAACATCTCCCGGCGTGGAAGGCCAGATCAAACAGGTGGCACCTATCCCTGACCGTATAGACCGTTCCTGCCGCCGGATCAGCCGCTGGCTGACGCTGCGGAGCAAACCCGCCGCTGAGAAAAAAGTGGCATTTATTGTTTTCAACAATCCTCCGGGAGAGGACAATCTGGGATCCGCCGCCTACCTGGACACTTTTGCCAGTTTGGAGAGATTGCTCAAGGAGATGGCCGCCCGGGGGTATACCGTTACCGGGCTGCCGCAGAATCAGGATCTGCATGATTATCTGCAGGACCGCCGGCTGATCAACATGCCCCACTGGGGTGGGGAAAACACCGCGCTGCATCAAGGCGGCCAGTTGACCGGACCGGAATATGCCGCACTTCTGGAAGCCACCGTCCCGGGATCCCAGGTGACCGGGGAATGGGGTCTCCCTCCGGGCACCATCATGACCTGCAGGGAGCAGTTCATCCTGCCAGCGGTTGAGTTCGGCAATGTGCTGCTGGGGGTGCAGCCGACCCGGGGAATCCATGCCGATCCAGATAAGATCAGCCATGACAAAACCCTGCCGCCCCACCACCAGTATCTGGCATTTTACCGCTGGCTGGAAACGGTATGGCAGCCGGACTGTATCGTGCATGTAGGCACCCACGGAACACTGGAATTCCTGAAGGGAAAAGAAACCGGGATGAGCCAGAACTGTTTCCCCGAAGCGCTCATAGGGGATGTGCCCCATCTGTATTTCTACCATGTGATCAACGCCTCCGAAGCCACCATCGCCAAACGCCGCAGCCTCGGCGTGCTCATCAATTACAACTCACCCTCCTTTTCCGTAGCCGGCCTCTATGACGATTACGATGACCTGGACCAGCTTATCAGCGAATGCCTGGAGGCATTTTCTTTGGAACCGGCCCGTGGCTGCAGGCTTGAACAGCAGGTGCTGGACAGGGCAGCAGAACTGCACATGGCATCGGACAGTCTGGGGGCAGTCCAGGAGGAGATCGCCCTGATGAAACGGTCCATCATCCCCAAAGGACTGCATATACTGGGTGAGGACATCGCTGAAAAAGACTGCATCGCCTTTGCCACTTTTTTTCTGCGCTATGACCGGCAGGACGGTCCGTCTTTGCACCGAGTCCTGGCCGAATCCCGGGGCCTGGATTATGAAGACCTGGTCTGCCCGGGCCGGTCCAAAAACACTCACCCTGTCCCTCATCAGGCCCTGGAGCAAATCGAAAGACAGGCGGCGGAAATGGTGACACTTGCCTGGGAAAGCGGGGTGCTGCCGGAAGAAGAGCCTGCCCGCACAGCGATCAAAAATGCCGTGGCCGCAGCCCGTAACCTTCGCGGAAACCTTGAGTGGGACAATTTTTTTCATGGGCTTTCCGGCGGGTATATTGAACCGGCCCTGGGCGGAGATCCGTTGAGAAACCCGGAAATTCTGCCCACCGGCAGAAACTCCTTTCAGTTCGATCCCCGCCTGGTTCCCTCGGAAGAAGCCTGCAAAAGAGGCATGCAGATTGCGGAAAACACCTTGTCCCATTACAAGACCCTGCATGACGAATACCCGGACACCACAGCGGTCATCTTGTGGGGATTTGAAACCACCAAGACCCGGGGAGAAACTGTGGGACAGATTCTGGGTTACCTGGGGGTCCGGGTGGTCCACAATTCCAATCCCTACCATAAAAAGATCGAACCCATACCGCTTCCTGAACTGGGACGGCCCCGCATCGATTGCCTGGTCCAGATCTGCGGTTTTTCAGGGATATGTACCCCAATGTCATGGACCTTTTGAACCGGTCGTTTCAGCTGGTTTCCCAGCTTCCGGAAACTGAGGAGAAAAACCATGTCCGCCGCAACACCCTTTCTTTGAAAACCGCCCTGGCCGGACAGGTGGCGGGCCACCTTCTGGACCGCATCAGCACCGGGCGGATATTCGGTCCCAGGGCCGGTGAATACGGTACCCGGACCACCAGCCTCATTGAAACCGGTGCATGGAAAACCGAAGAAGAAATTTCAGAGCTATTCACCGGTTCCATGAGCCATCTTTACGCTGACAACATCCATGGAGAAAGGCACCTGGAGATTTTCCGGCGCCGCCTGGCTGCCGTGGATGTGGTCAGCCAGGTCAGGGACAGTCATGAGTATGAAATTATGGATCTGGACCACTATTACGAATTTTTCGGGGGACTTGCAAGAACCGTGGAATCGGTGAAAGGCATGGCCCCGGAAATGCTGATCACCGATACCACCAAAGAGATACTGCGCACTGAAACGGTGGAAGACGCTTTAAACCGGGGTATCCGGACCCGGCTGCTCAATCCCGTCTGGATCGATGCCCTGATGGCACACGAACACCATGGTGCCCAGAAAATCGCCGACCGGGTTGAAAACCTCATCGGGTTTGCCGCCACCACCCATGCGGTGGACAACTGGGTGTGGTCAGCGGTGATCGACCGGTATGTACGGGATGAGGAGCGGTTTGAACAGATGATCCGCAACAACCGCTTTGCCATGGAAGAGATCCTCAAACGGCTTCTGGAAGCTGAAGCACGGGGATACTGGCATGCGAAACCCGATGAAAAAGACCTGCTCAGGGACCGGTATCTTGAACTTGAAGGCAGAATAGAAGAGGAGATCGAAACATGAAAAAACCTTATGGACAACCCGTGAATATGTATTTGCCGCCATGATTTCAGCGGCCCTGCTGGTTGTGGCCAGCATCGTAATTCCCTTTACCCTGCCGCTCCGCATACCCGGTCTGGCCAATGCCGTTAACGGCCTGTTCGGATCTTTTTTTCTGGTCATCGGGCTGATCCGGCTGAAAAACCGGGATCCCTGCTGCTCATCACCGGCATCTATTCACTGATCTGCCTGACCGTCTCCCCCCTGGTGTTCGCATTTGTCCTGATCGGCGGCATTTTCGGGGAAACCGTGTGCACCACCCTGTTCCGGGGATATCATGGCAGACTAGCACCGGTATGCGGGGCAATTCTCTATGAAATGGGCATGTTTCCCGCAGCATGGTGCTGTCTTTTTTCTTTCTTCCGGAAAGGTATCAGGAACTGGCTCCCTGGATATTCATTGTGGCGGAAATTGCCATTTTCACCACCTCTCTTATCGGTGCACTGATCGGTCTCAAAGTGGCCAAAGAACTTTCCCGGGCCGGCCGGCTGCAGATAGAGGAGTGCTGAATGTTTTTTGCCAACGGCCCTGTCAATGCCACGGTTATCCACCGGTTGCATCCTTTCAGCAAAATGGGGGTGGGTATCCTGTTTTCCATCCTGGCTTTGTGCATTGAAAACCCTTGCGCCTTGGCGGTGATGTTGGGCTATATGGTCCTTGTGCTGTGCATGGCCAGAATCCGCTTGACCACCAAACAATGGACAATGATCGCGCTGTTTCTAACCGTGATCTTTGTGCTGGATTTTCTGGCCAGCCAGAGTTCTGTTCACGCGGCAACCTATCCTTTGCGGTTCGGGGTGTTTCTCACTGCCATGCCTATTCTAGCCGCCACCACCGCCCCTCAGCAGATGACCCGGGCGCTGTCCCGGACCCCCCTGCCCGCCGGTGTGGTCATGGCCCTTTTACTGGTGTGGCGGTTTTTTCCGCTCATGGCTGAAGAGGCCCGGCAGATGCGTCAGGCGGCGATGCTTCGGGGCCGTACCGGGGGAAACCTGCCGACCCGGTTCTACCGGGGATTTCTGGTTCCCTTGGCCTTCTGCATCATCGAATATACCGACCGTATCACCCTGGCACTGGAACTGCGGGGATTCACCCCTTCAGCCGGGCGGACCTGTCACCAGCCTCCCCGGGCCGGAATCAGGGATGTGATCTTCGGATTTCTGGCCATGGGTGCGGCAGGATCGGCATCATTCCTGCAATGGGGAGCATAACGCCATGATCCGGTCACGAGATCTGAATTTCAGATATCCGGACCAGCCGGTTCAAACCCTTGTCGACCTGAACTTTGCCATTGACCCGGGAGAAATCGTCCTGGTTTCCGGTCCCACCGGATGCGGGAAATCCACCCTGGGTTTCTGCCTGTGCGGAACCATCCCCCACCTGACGGCTGGCACGCTGTCCGGCGAAGTCCGGGTGAACCGGAAACCGGTTTTTCAGCAGGCGGTTCGAGAAACCGCCAAAGATCTGGGTTTTCTGCTACAACATGTCGCCCATCAGATGTTTACGGAACAGGTGTCCGAAGAGATTGCCTTTGGCCTTGAAAATTTCTGTATTCCCGAAGAACAGATGGACCGCCGGATGACACAGGCCCTTGAACTGGTGGGCGCGGCACCGCTGCGTTCCCGACGTCTGGCCACCCTGTCGGCCGGAGAGCAGCAACGGGTCATGCTGGCCGCCATGCTGGCTTTGGAGCAGAAAATAATGCTTCTGGACGAACCCCTGGCCTATCTGGACCGGGCAACCCAGCAGCAGTTCATGGAACTGGTTTCAAACCTGTCCAGGAAGGGCAGGACCATTGTGCTGTTCGAGCACCGCCGGGATGTTGTCCACCAGGTCCCTCATCGGGAACTGTTTCTGGAAAACGGTACACTGGCCAGGTCTTTTCCCGCCAGAACCCGGTTTCACCGCATCACAGACCTTTCGCCGAAAACACCTGAACTGATTTTCGACCGGGTCTGGTTTTCCCGGCCAAAGGCGGCACCCTGTTCCGTGATCTTTCCTTTGAGGTCAGGCAGCGCCAAAGCGTGGTCCTGCTGGGACCCAACGGCTCGGGAAAGACCACCCTGATGGCTCTGGCCATGGGCCTGATCAAGGTGGATCAGGGCAGCATTTCCACCTGCGGATACAACCCGAAAAATACGTCCCCGGCAACTCTTGCGCAACCGGCCGCCTTCATTTTCCAGCACCCCGACCATCAGCTGTATCTGCCCACGGTGCAGGATGAAGTTGCGGCCCGGGCCGCAGACAGGGGTGCCGCCAGATCGGAAATGGCGGCCATGGGCCTTGCCGGGCTGGAAAACCGCCACCCCCGCAGTTTGTCCACCGGGCAGAAAAGGAGGGTGACCCTGGCCGCCGCCCTGGCCCGCAGGCCCAGACTGCTGCTCCTGGATGAGCCATCCGTGGGACAGGATGATCACAGTCTCTCTCTGGTTATCAAACGGTTGGATGAATATCTCATCAACGGCGGAGCCGTTCTGACCGCCACCCATGATGAAAGGGTGGCCCGGGCACTGGCACACGACATCATCGACCTGAACCCCGGCGGTTCACACCCGCCCATAGACTGAACATTATTACTGATGTGAATCACCTGACGTTACCCAACCATTTACCCTGAAAGGAGCGTTGAACATGAAGCACAGATCTTTTATCACCATGATCCTCTGCCTGTGGCTGGGGGCTGGCATGGCCTGGGCCGAAAATGCAGTGTCCGAGCTTGACCCCATTGTGGTGACCGCCACCAAATCCCCCAAGAAACTAGAAAACATTCCCGCTGTGGTAACGCTTGTGACCGCTCAAGAGATCAAGACCATACCCGCCCGGACCGTGGGAGACCTTTTGGCCGACCTGCCCGGGGTCTATCCCTATGAACCCCAAGGGGTCGGCGTAGTGACTCCCCAGCCTTTACCATCAACGGTAACGGATTTCCCGGGTCCACCCTGATTCTTGTGGACGGGCAGAAAATCAATTCCCCGTATACCGATTATGCCTATCTGACAACGGTACCGGTCCGGGCAGTGGACCGGATCGAAGTAATCCGAGGTCCGTTTTCAGCGTTGTACGGATCATCGGCCGGGGGTGGTATCATCAACATCATCACAAAAGACGGGGGGACAAATCCCATATTT
>LQAF01000078.1_pt1 | contig 20895 bp, 20 predicted proteins | sample 1535781 | NCBI WGS metagenome assembly LQAF01 (sample SAMN04331583, study PRJNA305678) | bioreactor metagenome | isolation source: bioreactor_2 inoculated with Wadden Sea sediment 2nd replicate of a... | place: Germany:Bremen
ATTCCATGGCGGTTTCCTTGAATTCCTGTTTATGAAGAATCAGAAAACGGCTTGGGGTGATGGTTCGAATGGTGGCAGATCGGGGAGAATTGTCGATCAGGGCCATCTCCCCGAACGCTGCGCCGGAATCCATCTGATCGATCTCTGCCTGGCTTCCGTCCTCTTTTTCCATGATGACCGATACCTGGCCATTGATGATCAGATAAACGGTTTCGCCGATACTGTTCTGCTTGATCACGTCCTCATTTTCGGCCATTTCCATTTCTTCAGTCACCGAGGCGATGGCTGCCAGTTCCGAAGCGGTCAATCCCGAAAAGATATCGATCTCTTTCAACAGCAGTATTTTTTCCCCAAGGGATAATTTTTCCGGGGTATCCGCATCAGTTGTGGAATTTGTTTTTTTCAAGATCATATGGACTTCCTTTGAAATATGTGGATTTTCGGATTGGGTCAGGTTCTTGCCCCAATCCGAGACCGGTTTCAGATCAGGGATTTCCTTGATCAATCCCAGCCCCAGGATCACATCTACCCAGTCGGCCGAAGACAGCAGTTCCGAAGCGGCCTGTCTGCCGTCCGAAGAAAAGTCAGGGATTTTAACTTGTTTTTTCCCGTCGGCCAGGGCAACGGCCATGGTGGGGCTTTCCAGCAGCGGCAGCATGGTGTTGAAAGTCTTTCTGTCCAATATGTCATTGAGCAGCTCAATGGCATTGGCCCGTTGCCGGGTGTCGGCTGAAAAGATCCCTTGCCAGGCGGTCCGCATCCGGCCGCTTTGATCATGGATGGCCAGGACCCGGATGATATTTTCCAGAACCATTTCTTTTTTTCCATCAGGTGCGTGATGGTCAGATCCCGCATAGGCCCTTGGGGGATATTTTCCAGAGAAGCGGCCATAGCCAGGGTTTCATAGGATTTTTCCAGGTTCTTTTTGGCAAAGATCAATACATCGAATTCTTTGATGTCCAGGGTGTCCAGCAGATTGAAAAGGCCTTTACGGATCCGGGTGGACGGCAGACCCAGGGATTCCACCAAAAGCCGCGGGTTTTGATAATCGGCGGCTTTAATTTTATTCTTGGCAAATTGATGGATATCATCCGATGGGTCACCGATCAGCAGAACGGTCTTCTGAAGGGTATCGTCATCGACAATGGACAACGCGTCCAGCGCAGCCATGCGGACGTCCATCCGGGGATGGGTCAGGTAATCCCGGGCCAGGGCATTGATGTCGTCGGTTTCAAGCCGGGACAATGCAATGATGATATCTGGAATGACAGGATCGATTTCCGCGCTTCTAAGGAGGTCTCTGAGCTGGGGGATCCATTTTTTATTGCGGCTCAATCCGGCACAGATGATGCCGGATTGCCGGTGCACAGGGTCCTGCTCCGCAAGCCAGTCCGAAATGAACTGGTCAAGCGTTTCCGGTTGGTCGGCGTGAATGCAAGCTCCGGCAAAGCCCCGGATCACAGGATGAGGATTGGTGAGAAAACCGGACACATCCGGATGATCCGCTACTTTGACATTGTGCCGGTGGATGAGTTTGAGAATGGCAATGGTGGTCTCGGGGCGGTCAGGGGACAGCCTTGGAATGAGGTCTCTGGCCGCCTTTGGACCTGATTCGGGTGTGATCAGTTTAATGAGTGCCACCTGGGTGGGTTCGTCCTGATTTTCCAGGTTTTTGATAATCAACTCATCCAGTCTTTCGGGTGAGAAGTTTTTCAGAAGCCGGGCATACCAAACGGCATCTTTTCCCCTGGCGGACAAAAAAGATGCCTCCAGGGTGGACAGGGTTTTTTCCTGGTTAAATATCTGTGCCAGTTCTTTTTGATCCATGGATTTGATGTCCAGCATATTTTTGGCGATCAGATCCAGCAGGATTTTTGAGTAATTGGATTTGAGCACGAACGGGGCCGCCACCCAGGCGATCATGAACGGCAGGGCCACCAGGGTCAGATACCGGGGATGAAACAGAGGCGTGGATAACAATATCAGAGAGGATCCTATGAACAAAGCAATTCGGACCACCGTTCCCCGCAGGAACGGCCGGATCATGTTTCGGTAGGATTCGGGAAACAGCCCGATGAGAATGCTGTTGGCCGGCATGTTGATGGTGGTGCGGATGATGTTGGTGGACATCCTGGCATACATGGCCGAAAAAACGTCAAATCGGAACAGAAAGGCGAAAAACGCGATCATGTAATTGAAAGGGTGGAACATCAGGGCCACTGGCAGGCCCCATTTGCCATAGATGCGGCCCACAAACAGAAGAATGAACAAACTGACGATATACAGGCTGCCTCTGAAATAACCGAAAAACTGGATCATGGCGCTTTCCGAGGCAAACTGTTCATTCACGGCATAGTTGAACTGATAGTTCATGATGGGGATCACCACGTTGGGCATGAACGTCAGGACCAGCACAATTTTGACCAGAATGGAATCCTTGATGAGCGGATAGACCCGTTTGATCTCGTCGATCATAGGCGGTTTCTTTTTGGCGGATTTTCCGGTTTTTTCCGTGTAGATCAAGGTGGCGTAGCTTCGCCCCATGGCCTGTATCAGCAGTGCACCCATGACAGTGGTGATCAGATACAGGTACAACAGGTTGTCCAGACTGAAAAGCCGTGCAAAATACGGGGTGCCGAAACTGCCCAGGATCAGTCCGATCACACCGCCGGCGGTAAGCAGCGGAAACAGTCGTTTGGACTGGCGGGTATTGAACAGATCGTTGCACATATTCCAGAACAACAAGGCCTGAAGCAGCTCAAACTGACTTTTAAGCATGAACAGCAGCGGGTACAGCAGCTCGATGCCGAACGGAATCAACAGACGGATGACAGTGACAATGATTCCCGAAAAAATGAAAATATAATACAGAAGTCTGGCACCGGAGGTCTTGCTCAAGAACATGGTGAGAAATCCGGTGATAAAAAAGGTGGCCACGGCATTGAGCATGTTGACCAGCGGCATGAATTCCACGCCGTACCGTTTCAGAAAAGCGGTTTCCGCATAGTTGTTCAGGATGATGCCTGAGCTGCGAATAATGAAAAGAAGGGCAGCCGTCCAAAGAAACAGGCTGATTTCCTCCTCATAAATTTTCAGAAAACTTAACAGTTTGACTCGCATCAATCCACCTCAAGAACCAGCCGGAACCCGGTAGTTTGATATCGGGCGCCGGGATGGGCGTAAGTCCGGTTGGCACTACGCATATACCAGCCGTACAGATACCAGCTGCCGCCCCGGCGGACCCGGGGCCGGGCAGAAAAAAGATCATACGTGTTGACGCCGGGTTCCCTGATATCGTCCGTATATTCATCCTGACACCATTCCCAGACATTGCCGTGCATGTCATAAAACCCCCATGGGTTGGGGGGAAAGGATGCCACCGGCGCCGGGCCGCCCACCGGCAGTCCGGTGGAGCGGTAGTATGTGTTGCACTTCCCATGTCGTTTCGGCGTATTGCCATACATGGCCAGACGGCATTCCGGATCATTGCCCCAGCTGTAGGCGGTGGCGGTTCCGGCCCGGCAGGCATATTCCCATTCTTTTTCCGAAGGCAGCCGGTATCGGGCCGTGTCCATTTGGTTTAACTTTCTGATGAATTTCTGACAGTCATAATAGGAGACGCGCGTCACAGGCGTTTGAGGGCCTCCCTGCTTTTTCAAAAGAATCGCTTTCCCCATAAGGGCCTGCCATTGTTCCAGGGTGACTTCGGTTTTCTGGAGATAAAACGGTTCGGAGATTTCCACCCAATGCCGGGGTTCGTTGCTTTCCCGGTGGGGTTCGGAATCCGGGCTTCCCATCTCAAATCTGCCGGGTTCCACACGGATAAACGTCATGCCCAGAAAATTGATGATATTTTTTCCTGGGCCAGGCCGTTAGAGGCCAGGCAGAACAGGCCGATCAGGGCAATCCAGAAATATCTGGCACCTGTTCTTTTCGGCACACGGAAAAATCGCATCCGTGACAGCTTCTTGTTCATGATGGGGCATCCTGAATTTCTGGTTGTTCTCATGGCATGTGACAACGCATCATGCGTAAATCATTTTTGTGTATCCAATTACAATTTCTCATGATTGTCAAGCTTTAGATGACGCTCGGTCTGATGAAATCCCTTTGTTCAGATTTTTGTACCCCTGAAGCTGGATTCCTTTTTTGAGACATGCCTCTTTGATGATTCTGGCCCCCACCTGGTTCAATGTCATCTGGTGGTCCGGAATGGTGACATGAAAACCACAGTTGAAGGGCCCCAGCCGGATACTGTTTTCAACACCGTCATAGGTGTCATATATCGGGGTATAGGGGTGAGCGAACAGCCAGCGAAGCTGTAGGGTGGTGACGGTTTTCCCGGATAAACGCTGCATGAAGCCTTCCAGGTCACGGATGTCTTGTTCCGTCAGATTGTTCCAGCCCAGAATGACGTTGGCGTTGACCTTGAACCCGGTTTCGGTGCAGAATTCCAGGGTTTTGATCACGTCGGTCATCCGGGTGCCTTTGTTCAGATACTTCCACATGCGGTCTGAGGGAAATTCGATACCAAATCCCAGGGTACAGTCGGGAATAGTGTTTTCCATTTCGGCCACTGCCTCTTTCATGGCGCGGGTTTCCGCAGCTGCAGCCCGCATGAAAAACCGGTATTCCATATCCGGTTGCACAGGCAGCATGGGAAGCAGTTGCCGAATATGTTCCGGTGTCATGGAACCGGTATTGAGCCGCACGATTTTATGTCCATTGTAATCCAGATCCGTGAAAGCCAGATCTATCACCGGGCGTTTTCTGAAATGGGCGGCAGAGTGCTGGGCAATGGAACAGAACGGACATTTTTTCCAGTAACACTGGTTTTCAAGGGTATAGGAGAAATAGATCCGGGCATCATCCGGAATCTGCGATGGCAGTTTCAGGCGCCATCTGCCTGAAAATTCAGGCATTCCGAAAAACCCTTCCACGCTCTGACCGGTCATGACCAGATTCTTTGGCAGCGGTTTTTCCACCTTAAAATGTACCGACTGCCAGCCCGGTTTTCCCGTGCACCGTTCCGACGCCACCGGCCCGCCCACGATCACCTGGATGTCCGGATAGGCCAAAGCCCATAAATAGGCCTGGTACAGGTGATTCACATAACTGGCACTGACATGGATAGTGCCCTTTTTTATGGGCAGAGGAATCGGTTGATATGCCTCTTCTTTATACCATAGATCCGGGTTCAGTTCCAAAGGGATCCACAGAAACTCTCCTTTTCCGCTGCACAGGTCCCAGGTGTCTGAAAATCCGTTGCACAGGTCAAACCATCCACTGCCGGTCCGGCCGTAAAACTGGATGAAAAGCGTGTCTTTCACAATATCGGTCCTTCGTGTCTCAAGGTGAATAATCAGGGTGACTGGGGAAGAATACACCAAATGGAAAATTTATGTAAGAGTTTGACAATTTACCTGTCATGTCCTAAAAGAGGCAAATGCGTGGATTTTGAACCGGGACAAAATCACAGGCTCAGGAGGCCTTGAACACATATCATGGAAATCGCTTTCTTAATGGATGATCTGCGACAGATCGATCCGGAGTGGGACACCACGGCCCAGATCATGTACGAGTGCAATCAGCGGGGCCATGAAGTGTTTTTTCTGGAACCCCATGATATTTATGTCCGTAAAAATGAGGTGGTGGCGCGGATGCGCCATATTTCCGTACCCAGGAATCAGCATCTCAAAAATTACTGGGCAGACCTGATCTGCTGCCTGAACCGGGAAGAACTGATTTTTGAAACCGTGACCGATCTGGATGTGCTGTTTCTGAGAAAAAATCCGCCGATTAATCATGAAGCACTGGAGTTTCTGGGTCCGGTGAGCGATCAGGTGTTTATGGTGAACAATACTCTGGGCCAGCTCAGCTGCTGTAGTAAGGCGTATATTCTTAATTTTCCGGACATCATTCCGGAAACCCATGTATCCAGAGACCCCAGCCGGTTGAAAAAAATTATCGATGATTTTGGCGGCGCCATGGTGATCAAACCCCTGCACGGCCATGGGGGACATGGGGTGATCAAGGTCAGCAATCAGGACCAGGAAAATCTCAATTCGCTGATCAATTATTACGTCCGGGCGGGAAAACCGTATCCGGAACGTCAGCCCATCATGGTGCAGGAATATTTGAAACAGGTGAAGGAAGAGGGAGATGTTAGAATTCTGCTGCTGGACGGGGAGATTCTGGGCGCCATGGGCAGAAAATCTCTCTCCGGTGATTTCAGGACCAATGTCCATGCCGGTGCCATGGCGTTTAAACATGAGATCACCCCGGCCCAAAAGGAGATCTGCCGGCGCATCAAACCCAAACTAAGGCGGGATGGCCTGTATTTTGTGGGGATTGATATCATCGGAGACAAACTGGTTGAGATCAACTGCATCAGTCCGGGGGGAATTCCCCGGATCAACCGGTTCAACAATCAGAAGTTAGAAACAGATGTGGTAAATTTCATAGAGGAGAAAATCAGTGGGGCAGATTCAAAAAAAACGACCAACTCATTCAACGATTTGTTTGACCTGAAAATCAGATTTTTTCCAATTGTGATGGCACTTGCCATCCTGGGGCTGGCTGTTGCCGGACTGTTTTCCTGCAGCGGACCAAAAGAACCGCCGTTTCTGAAAATCGGGCTGCCGGAAGAGCCCCGGTCGCTGAACCTGTGGCTGGGCACCGATGTCAACTCCCGAAATATTTTGTCCCAGATCTATCAACCGCTGTTTCGAAGGCATCCTGAAACCCTGGAAATGATTCCCTGGCTGGCAAAGGAAGATGCCGTGTTCAATGAAGAGAAATTGACCTACACTGTTAGGCTCAGGGAAGCCAAATGGTCGGACGGGTCTGATTTCACCAGTGCGGATGTGCTGTTCACCCGGCAGGTGTTTGCCGACTTCAAGATTCCCCGGTACCACAGTCAATGGCAGGTTGTTGAAAAAGTGGAGGCGCTGGATGACCATACGGTTGTGTTTCATCTGAAAGAACCGTCAGCCGTGTTTCTGCCCCGGGTCATGACCGCGCCCATGGTGTCGAAAAAAGAATGGGAACCGGTGTGCAAACAGGCGCTGGCCACGGAAAAACCCTTGCGGTATCTGCAGGACTATCAGGTGGACAATCCCCTGGGGACGGGGCCTTTCATGCTGCATGAATATCAGAAAGGCGCCTATATCCACATGATCAAAAATCCGCATTTCTTCGGCCAGGGCCAGACCATCGGCAGCCTAACGCTCGGGCCGTATGTGGACCATATTCTTTTCAACATTTACGGCACGTCGGATGTGGCGATTCTGGCGTTGAAAAAGGGAGATATCGATTATTACTGGTGGGATATCCAGCCCGGATACCTCAATGATCTGGAAGAAGATTCAGATATCGACCTTCACTTCAACAAAAAAAGCGCGCTTTACTACCTGGGATTCAATCTGCGAAAACCCCCGTTTAATGACAAGATTCTGCGTCAGGCCGTGGCCACCGTGGTGGACAAGGGGTTCATTCTGGACCGGATTCTCCAGAATCACGGCAATCCCATGCATTCCATCGTGCCGGCCGCAAACCGTTTCTGGCACAATCCGGATGTGAGAAAGTACGGGGAGGGAATGGATCAGGAAACGCGAATCAAGACCGCCGTTCAGATGCTTTCCAATGCCGGATATTCCTGGGAAACTCCCCCGGTGGCTCCAGACGGCAGCCTGAGAAAACCCTCGGACATTCGGCTGCCTTCCGGTGAAAAAATGGAAAAATTCGTGATTTTGACACCCCCGGCCGATTATGATCCCAAGCGGGCGTTTGCCGGCACCATGATCCAGGAATGGCTCAGACAGCTGGGCATGCCGGCCTTTGCCAGGCCCATGGCATTCAATTCCCTGCTGGAAACGGTGAAAGGAAAACACGATTTTGACGCGTTTGTCCTGGGGTATGGCAAACTGGATCTGGACCCAGGTTATCTGGCCTCGTTCTTTTCCTCGAAAAACGATAATCCCAGGGATTGGAACATGAGCGGTTACCGGAATCCGGCATTTGACAAACTGGCGGAAATGCAGATGATGACCGTGGATGTACAGGCCCGGAAACAATTGATTTTCGACATGCAGGCCCTGCTCCTGGAAGATGTGCCGTATTACCCGCTGTACAATCCCCACATCATTGAGGCCACCGTGAACAAACGGTTCACCGGCTGGGTGGAACGGGTGGACGGTATCGGTAATATCTGGTCGCTTTGCATGGTCAAACCCGTGGATTAAACGATCAGGGATTTTATTCGATCATATGGCTAAGTCCGGTTATATCCTGTTGAAGCTGGTGGAGGTCGGGGTCATTTTTTTTGTGATTCTCACAGCCTTGTTTTTTCTGTTCCGGCTGTCTCCGGGTGACCCGATCTCCAAAATGGTGGATCCCATGCTGACGCCCGAGGATATGGCCCATCTGATTCAACAGATGGGGCTGGACCGGCCTATGTGGGAGCAGTATCTGATCTATGTGAAAAATTTTTTCACCGGTCATTTCGGCGTGTCCTTTCATTACGGGGAACCGGTGGCAACCATCATTGCGGACAAACTGAAATGGACCATCCTTTTGTTCACCACGTCCACATTTCTGGCCGCAGTGGTCGGGGTGTTTCTGGGCAAAATAGCAGCTTGGCATAAAGGATCCCGGTTGGACAATGTCATGTCCATATCCGCCCTGGTCTGTTATACCCTGTTTGTCCCGTGGTTCGCTCTGCTGCTGCTCTGGATTCTGGGTTTCAAACTGGGTTTGTTTCCCCTGGGCGGGGTGTTGACACCGGCCTTGTGGATCACCAATGCGCCGGTGATCACCCGGGTTCTGGATGTGCTGCATCACCTGATGCTGCCGCTTCTGACCCTGTTCGTCATCAACCTGGGGTCTTATCTGCTTCTAATGCGGTCCTCCATGCTGTCGGTGCTCAGGGAGGATTATATCCTGACGCCCGGCCAAGGGATTGAGTGAAAAAGTGATCCGGAACAAACATGCGGCACGCAATGCGGCCCTGCCTGTGATTACTTCCGTGGGATTGTCCCTGGCGTTTTCCATCAACGGGGGCGCGTTGACCGAACAGATCTTTACCTGGCCCGGCATCGGAAAGGAACTGATATTTGCGGTGAGCAACAATGATTATCCCTTGGCCCAGGCCTGTTTTCTTCTGATCGCGCTGGTGGTGCTGTGTGCCAACCTGATCGTGGACCTGCTGTATGCCTGGCTGGATCCCCGAATTACGTATTAGCCTAAGGATATGTCAGTGCTGAACAAATATTTTGTGTCACGGTTTTATAAAGGATGGCGGATTTTTATTCAAAATTCTCTGGGAAAAACCGGAGTGACGATCCTGGGCGTGTTCATGGTCATGGCTGTTACGTCTTTTGTGGTGCCGCTCATCGATCCTATGTATGATCCCATGACCGGGATCGATCCGGATATCAAACTCTCCACAGGACCCAGCCTTGCCCACTGGCTGGGTACGGACAATGTGGGAAGAGACATTCTGGCACAGCTGCTGGAAGGGGCCAAAGTGGCATTTATTGTGGGCCTGTCTGCTGCGTTTTTCAGCATTGTCATCGGAACCCTCATCGGCATGATTGCCGGATATGCCGGGGGGCTTTTGGATGCTTTTCTCATGCGCCTGGCCGATGTCATCATGGTGCTGCCCTCTCTGGTGATTCTGCTGATTTTGGCCTCATTGTTCGGTCAATTCAATATTTGGATCATTGTATTTATCATTGCCATCATGCGCTGGCCCGCGGTTTCCCGGGTGATCCGGTCCCAGACTCTGTCGTTGAAGCACCGGCCGTTCATCGAAGCGTCCCGGGTTGCCGGGGCCTCTCATGTCCGGATTGTGCTGCGGCACATCATGCCCAATGTCCTGCCATTGGCGTTTCTGTACATGACCTTCCGGGTGACGTCCGCCATACTGGTGGAAGCGGCCCTGTCCTTTTTGGGGTTCGGTGACCCCAGTCAGGTGAGCTGGGGCATGATGCTTCAATGGGTATGGAAATCCGGGCATATGTTTGAAGCGCCTTACTGGCTGATTCCGCCGGGACTGTGTATCTCCCTTTTGACCCTGGCGTTTTACATGCTGGGAAGGGCCATGGATGAGGTGTTGGATCCCCGTCTGCGAAAGGAGGGGCAGGCTGAATAAGATGTCGTTGCTTTCGGTAGACAATCTGACCATCGGATACCAGACCCAGAAAGGGCTGCTCCGGGCCGTGGATCGCATCAGTTTTGATCTGGAAAGGGGAGATTCCCTTGGGTTTGTTGGGGAATCCGGCTGCGGCAAAACCACCATCGGCATGGCGTTGATGGGATTGCTGCCGGAAAACGCCGAGATTCTGGAAGGACAAATGCGCTTTCAGGCCCGGGATCTGGTATCTTTGACGGAATCCCAGTGGCAGAAGATCCGGGGGGCGAAAATCGCCATGATTTTTCAGGCGGCCATGAATGCCCTGAATCCGGTGTTGCCGGTGGGTGACCAGATCAAAGAGGCGATTGTCACCCATCAGCCGGATATATCGGATACCGACCTCACAGACCGGATGAAAGGGTTGTTCGACCTGGTGGATATTCCGGTTGAACGGATGAACAACTACCCGCATGAATATTCCGGCGGCATGAAGCAGCGGGCTGTCATCGCCATGGCGCTGGCCTGTGATCCGGCCTTGATCATTGCTGATGAACCCACTACCGCCCTGGACGTCATTGTTCAGGATCAGATCCTCAAAGAGATCAAAACGGTGCAGCAAACCACCCGGACCGGCCTGATCTTCATTTCCCATGACATTGCCGTGGTGGCATCGGTCTGTGAGAAGATCTGTGTGATGTACGCCGGCCAGATCGTTGAGACCGGTACCCGAAAAGAGGTGTTCACATCTCCCCGGCATCCCTATACCCGCATGTTGCTGAGCTCCTATCTGTCTTTGGACAATCTTAACGATATCAAAGTCCCGGACATGAAGGAATCCCCGGATCAGATGACCGATACTAAAAAATGCCGGTTTGCCGTCTCCTGTACGGCCTGTTCCGATGGCTGTACCGGCCGATTCCCAGACTGGATCGACATATCCCCCACCCACAAGGCATTCTGCTGTAATCCGGAAGTGATCAGGAGGGGACATGGAAAAAATGATTCCAGAAACAGGCTGTTGGTTGAAATGAAGCAGGTAACCAAAGCCTATATGCCCCGGAAAAAATTTTTGCACAGCCCTCCCGGAAATTACTGGCGCTGAACAGCATTGACCTGGGCATCGAAGAGGGAGAGACTTTCGGCTGGTGGGACAGAGCGGGAGCGGTAAAACCACCACCGGACGACTTCTGGTCAAATTGGAGTCTCCCACGGCCGGAGAGATCTATTTTGACAAAATCCCGATCAGTCAGCTGAAAGGCGCCCGGTTAAAGGCGTATCGCTCCCGTGTTCAGATGATTTTCCAGGATCCCTACCAGAGTCTGAATCCGCATCTGTCCATTGCCGAAACCCTGCTGGAACCATTGATGGTGCAAAAAATCGGTACTCCGGCCACCCGGATCGAAAAAGTGGTTCATACTTTGGATACAGTGGGGCTATCTCCGGGAGAAGCGTTCTGCCGCCGGTATCCGCACCAGCTGTCCGGAGGGCAGCGCCAGCGGGTGGCCATTGCCCGGGCCATTGTACTTGAACCGCAGTTCATCGTGGCAGATGAACCCACCTCCATGCTGGATGCCACCATAGCCATTCAGCTGTTCAAACTGCTGGGAGAGATCAAGCGAACCTTTGGCATGACTTTTTTGTTCATCACCCACAACCTGGCGGCTGCCCGATATATGTGTGACCGGATCGCGGTCATTCACGAGGGGCATATTGTGGAAGTGAACACGGCAGACAACATTATCCGGCATCCGGAACATCCGTATACCAAAAAACTGATCAAAGTCCAGCCCGGATTCAAATACAGCCGGTGATCATGGAGCACTGTGTGGCACCCTGACAAACCGGTCCGGCACCGGGTCATAACCTGCCGGAAATGTCTGAACGAAACGGGTGACAGCAGGTCGGTGCCGGCCAAAAACAGTGACGTCACGGAAAACCGGAAGATATCAAAAAAGGCGTCATCCGGGCCGGACTGCAATTGGTCAAAAAGGGTTTCGCCGGATAATTTCCCATACCGGGATTCGAGACGGCCGGCCTCCTCTTGGATCAATCGGGCGATGATCCGTTTCTGGGTATCATGGCCGGACAGATACACCGTGATGGCCTGAAAGAAAAAAGACACTGCATACCTCCTGGATTGACCTACCGTGGTTTTGTCGCAGAAATCCAGGTGTGCGGCAATTTTTTGCCGGTACTGCAGTTTGCCCTCGTCACTGAGGCTCTGGTATCGACCGGCAGGAACAAACCGTTTTTTCAACCCCCGGAGGATGGATCGGGTCATCTGTTCTCTGCGGCGACGGGCAGGTTCTTCAAAAATGGTGAAATATTCCTTCAGGTTCCGCATCCCCGGGGGGGACAGATCCATGGATCCGTTATCCAGCAGAATATTTTCCACCTGAACGTCGAGCAGGCGGGACAGATGGAACCGGGTGTTTGGTTCCCCCACCACTTCCAGGGGTTTGAAATAATCCACCAGCAATGCCTGACGTCCGATTTTTTTTTCGGAAAGACGGATGTTTTCCGGGTGACCGGCAGTTTTTTGTGGCCCATGGGATACAAGGCGCTGGTAAAGGTTGGAATGATGATAAAGATTCCTTCGGGGGTGACTTCCGTGCCATAGGCATCGGTGATGGAGGATTTGATATGGATGAAATCTTCATCCAGGCCGGCCGGGATCAGCAGATCATTGGAATCATGCTGCTTTTGTAAATGTATACCGGCGGATGCTTCCAGAGCGGCAACCCGGTTCCGGTTTTTGTCGGTAATGCTGACGGAAACCGGGATGTTGTTCTCATGGAGACGGAGCAGGACCTGTTTTTGTTTCCGGGGCACTTTGGTGATCAGGCTGAATTGTGCTTGATGGGCAAAGGGAATCAGCAGATCGGCAAGCGAACGGGGATCGTCTTTCCAGTCCAGGGGATCAGATGCCCCATACAAGGCCGGATCTGTGTTGCCGGCTGCGATGAGTCTTTCCAGAAGCGTTCGGGCGGCGGCGAATGAAAAATGGGCACGGACACCGGGCAATGCCCACTCATTGCAACGTCTGCAGAAATGGGAACATCCGGATGTCAGCTGGACGGTGATGGCATTTTCAATCACCCGGTCCAGCTGCCAGAAGGCCAGGTCCGCCCGGTTCCGCCACACGTCAAAATCAATGTGACAAATACGGTCCTGCCGGGCTTTCACCCGGTCGGCCAGCAATGTTTTCAGTTCTTGAAACGGGGCCGAAAGATTGACAGAGGGGGATGTGACAAATTCGTAGAATCGAAGAAAAGCGGCCTGAACCTGCCGTAGTATTTTTTCCCGGGTTTCCCCGGGATACGGCAGGCCGTGCCTGGCATGGGCTGAAATCTGCAGATACACCTGCCTGGTCTGTTCCGGGTCTTTGCTGTAAATGGCTGCCAGAAAACGGTTTTTCAGGGCTTCCAGGAATAGATCCTGGGAATCTGAAAGCCGTTTGTTTCCAAAGTGGTTCATTGCAGGTGTCTGTCATTTGAAATGAAACAGGGGAGGCCGTTTCGGCGCTCCCCTGTTTCGCATTTTTCAGGTGCCAGTTGACAGGTGTCACGACGTCAACCGGCATCAGCCGTTCATCAGCCGTTCACCTCTTCCTTGACCGTGGTGGCCAGTTTGTACAGAATGGTCAGCACCAGAAATCCGGTGGCATAGACCCCTAAGGTGATAATGATTTCCTGACCCGTTGGCGCGTATTCGGTCACATGATGCAGGGGGGAGGGAACAAATCCGCCGGAGATCATGCCCAGTCCCTTGTCGATCCAGGCACCCACGAAGATCATGGCACAGGCCACCGGCAACAGGACATAATTGGATCTGAATTTTGGGATCACCAGCATGACGGCACCAATCCCCATCAGGATGAATCCGCTCCACATCCAGGGCACCAGGGCGTTGTATCCGTGGTATCCGAACAGTAGGTACTGGAGATGGGTTTTATGTCCGGGAATACCGGAATAATAAACCACAAACACTTCGCACAAAAAGAAGAACAGGTTGGCGACAATAGCGTAACATACGATTTTGGACAGGGTCTGCATGGCTTCCCAGCCCGGATCGAACTTGGTAAATTTCCGGATGATGTAACACAAAATGATCAGAAACGCCGGTCCTGCGGCAAAGGCGGAGGCCAGAAACCGCGGGGCCAGAATTGCGGTGAGCCAGAATCCTCTGCCCGGCAGACCGCAGTACAGGTATGCGGTCACGGTGTGAATCCCGATGGCAAAGGGTATGGACAAATAGATCAGGGGCTTGGTCCATGCCGGGGGTGTGACCTGATTACGTTCCGCCTCCAGCACTTTCCAGCCGATGACAATGTTTAAAAACAGATACCCATTTAAAACGAGCATGTCATAAAACAGCATGGAATGCGGAGTGGGATACAGCAGCACATTAAGCATGCGCACCGGCTGGCCCAGGTCCACGATGATGAACAACAGGCACATGATCAGACTGGCTACGGCCAGAAATTCCCCCAAAATGGTGATCCGGTGAAATTTTTCATAATCGTGCAGGTAATAGGGAATGACCACCATGACTCCTCCGGCGGCCACCCCCACCAGAAAGGTGAAGTTGGCAATATAGAATCCCCAGGACACGTCCCGGCTCATGCCCGTGATCATCAGTCCGTTGAAGAACTGATCCAGGTAGGCGATTTTTCCGATCCCGATCACTATCAGCAGAAAGATGATCCACAACCAGTAATTTTTACTTCCTTTGACAGCTATCTCAAGCATATGCGCCTCTCTTAAACGATGTAGTAAACAGAGGGTCCCGTACCCAGGGACTGTTTACGTCTGATTGTATACTGTTCACCGAGAAGCATCCGGATCTCTGAATCCGGATCTTCCAGGTCCCCCACCACAATGGCGCCTTCCGAAGCTTCCACACAGTGCGGCAATTCACCTTTGGCAAGCCGCTCGGCACACAGGTTGCATTTTTCCACCACCCTTTGGACCGGGTGGGGAAATCCGGATCGGTTTCTGCGATAAACGGCCGGGGATCCCGAAAGTTGAAACTTCTGGATCCATAGGGGCAGGCCGCCATACAGAACCGGCATCCGATGCAGCGGTGAAAATCCATAATCACAATACCGTCTTCCCGTTTGAACGTCGCCTGGGTGGGGCATGCCTGGACACAGGGGGCGTTTTTGCAGTGGTTGCACAGAACCATGAACGGCAGGTGGTGGTATTTTTCCGCCAGGTATTCATCTTCCTTGTCCGGGAAAGCATAGTGGAACTTTTCCTTCCAGATCCACTTGATTTCCTGTTTATGGTCTACCGGCCGGATGCCGGGAAATGCCTGTTGATCCACTTCATGGGTAAAATCCGGTACATTGTGCTGGGAGTGGCAGGCATGGGTGATTTTTTTGGCCAGTTTGTCGTCAATTTTTTGACATCAATGACCATCCCCCACCGTTTTGCATGAAGGGCATTTTTGTTTTTTATTTTGGAAGCAGCCCCCGGGCCGTGGGAGTCCGAGGCTGCAAAATTCATTGCCGGAGCTGCCCCCAATCCGATGGCGGCAATGCCGGCCACTTTCAGAAATCGTCTTCTGCTTTTTTCCATCATTCAATCTCCTTGGGGTTTGTGTGACACTCCCAGCAATATGGATCTACCGAGGTATAGGTATGACAGGCGTCACAGAATTTGGCTTTGTCTTCATGACAGCCCAGGCAAGAGTCCTCTCCGGTGGACAGGCTCATATTGAAGGAATGGCCGTTGGCTGCCATATAAACCCGGTCCGCATCACGCACCACCGCATCCCGCCACTCATCCAGCAGAGACATGTGGTTGGCCCGCATCTCATATTTGTCCAGGACACATTTTTTTGCTTCTTTGGCAAGACCCAGCAGTTCCGGTTCCGGAGCCGCCTGGGTGGTGGTCACCAGATTGAACCAGAACGGGGAGAGCACGGCCAGTACAAACACGGCCAGTCCGGTAACGATCATGTTTTTTGTCATGTTATTCCTCCTCTTCGCAACCCGGCAGCGGTTCCATTCTTAAGTCTTCGGTTCGTTCCTTTTCTCCGGGCAGAATCAGGGCATTGCCCACCAGTTCATGAATCCCTGCCACTTCCACTTCCGGGACCCAGTATTCACACAGCGTGGACAACGCGGCCCGGTCGATGGCACAGATGGTGCCCAGGGTATTGACCCCGTATTTTTCATGAACATGTTTCAGGGCTGTGGCCCGGGGCAGGGCCCCTGCCATGCGCAGTTCTATGTTCTCACCGGCGTTAAGCCCGGCGCCGGACCCACAGCAGAACGTGTTTTCCCGAATGGTGTTGGGCGGCATTTCATAGAAATGGTCGCACACGTTTTGGATCACATACCGGGGTTCATCCAGAAGTCCCATGCCTCTGGCAGGGTTGCAGGAGTCATGGAAAGTCATGATCCGGTTGGCATTTCTGCTTTTGTCCAGCTCCAGCTTACCGTGTTTGATCAGATCGGCGGTGAATTCCGTGATATGCACCATTTTGGTGGAGGCGGCATTGTGGAATTTGGTGCCGGTGATGGGATTCACCGGGACTTCCAGAAAATCGGCCGGTCCGTTCATGGTGTCCATATACTGGTGGATCACCCGCCACATATGGCCGCATTCACCCCCTAAAATCCATTTCACGCCCAGCCGTTTGGCTTCATAGTACATCTTGGCGTTTAACCGTTTCATGGTTTCATGAGAGGTAAAAAATCCGAAGTTGCCGCCTTCGGAGGCATAGGTGGACCAGGTCACATCCAAGCCGTATTTTTCCTTGAGGTACTGGAACAGGATCAGGTATCCCTGGCAGGTATAGGTGCCGGGATCGGCAAACACATCACCTGACGGGGTGATGAACAGAATGTCGGCCCCTTTTTTCTGGAACTGGGGTGTACAGTCCACGCCGGTGATTTCTTCGATGTCTTCCACAAAGAACTCCAGCATGTCCTTGAAGGCATGGGGTTGAATCCCCAGATGGTTTCCCGTCGTGTAGCAGTTGGATACCGGGGTGGCAATCCAGTCGATGTTCAGACCCAGCAGGTTGAGCAGTTCCCGCCCCATGATGGTGATTTCTGCTGTGTCAATGCCGTAGGGACAGAACACGGAACACCGCCGGCATTCAGTGCATTGGAAGAAATAATACCACATCTCCTTGAGCGCATCCAGGGTTAGAGGGCGGTTGCCCCCTAAACGCTGGCCCCCGGGAATTTTCTGCAAAATTTTTCCGGCGGTAGTAAAATCGTTTCTGTAAACGGATCTGAGCAGTTCCGCCCGAAGTACGGGCATGTTCTTTGGATCTCCGGTGCCCAGAAAGAAGTGACATTTGTCAGCACACGCTCCGCAACGGACGCACACATCCATGAAAATTTTGAATGTTCTGAATCGCTCCAGGCGTTCCTTAATTCCGTCATGGATAATCTGCTGCCAGTTGTCGGGCAGTTTCCAGTCTTCCTCGGTTGGGTTCCAGCTTCTTGCATTTGGCAATCCCAGCGTTTCCACACTTTCCGGCTTGGCGGCATAACAGTACATGCCTGGCCGGATCTGGACGGATTTGGTGGTGTCCAACCAGTTGCCGGAATCCGTACCATAGTCTATTTTATCCAGTAATTCATCTGGTGTCAGTTCGTCGGCCATTGATTACTCCTTTTTTTCCACTGGCAGCCCAGCTTCGATCATTTTGTCTCTGAAGTGATCTTCATACTGCTCATAGGTATGAATCGGCACATCATAATTCCAGGGGTTCACATGCCGTTTCGCCCGGGTGTTGTTGGCCATGTTCCTTGTGGGGCTAAGAAAAACACCGCCCAAGTGCATGAGCTTGCTGGCCGGAAAATAGGCGAACAGAATACTCACCAGAAACAGATGGGCATAAAACAGGTTGGCGACGCCGTCGGGAATGGTGGGACTGAATGTGACTAGACCCATGGTCATCTCCTTGACGGCAAGGATATCCACTTTAGTGAAGTACCGCATGGAAATACCGGTGATGGCAATGCCTAAAATCAAAAATAAAGGGAAGTAATCCGATGCCTGGGAGATATAGCGGACCTTCTGGTCAAACAGCCGTCTTGCCAGCAGAAACAGCACCGCTGCCGGAAGCACCACGCCCGAGAGAAACAGGCCGGGCAGTCCGACCTGAACAATGCCGTCCAGCGCTTCTAAGAACTGAAGGGATGAGGGGACCGGGGCAGTGAAAAACCGGAAGTGTCTGAGCAGTACCACCAGAAATGCATAGTGAAAGGCCAGGGCCGCCACCCACAGGAAAATTTCCCAGGAATAGGTGATCCGATTGGATGCATTGCGGTTGAAGGCTGCTTTTGTGTTACGGAATAAAGACCTGAACAGAAAGATTTCAAGCAACATCCGCACGAATACACCGGAAGCGGTATCAGGGTTGTCAATGCGGTTCTGTTTAATCCAGGGAAGCGATTTCTGCTGCCCGCAGGTCGTGGGAATCCTGAAGGGGACCGCTGACCTTGCCCAGCCCATCACCTTGATGACAAAGCCGATCAGAAAGGCAATGACCGCCAGATAAGGGAAAACAATCCCGAAGAACCACCCAAGCCCTGCTCCCGCCCCTGTGTACGCCACTAGAAAAAGCAGAAAAACTGCTGCCAGGGGGATCAAGTACTTTTGTGTCATGTTATAACCACCTCTTGATTATATGCCGGACAAACCTGAATTCTGTCAGGCATGTTAAGATTTTTGTGAGCCAAGCAGGTCCTCCTCCTTGAGCTCCTTTACCAAACCTGCCCTTTCAAAGGCTGCGTGAATCCGTCTTTTGCTTTCCATTGCCTTTAAAAGGAATATATCCTCTCTGCATTTCATCAGCCGGTTGAACCCGGCCAGAATCACCTGATCCACCATCCGGTCGAATTCCCGGATATGGGCTGAATCCATGACTGTTTCACCGATTTCTTTCAGAAAAAAAATAAAGCGCACTGCATCCGCAGCTGAAAAGGCCTGAACTGCCCGGATTCGAATGACCGGATCCAAAGCTCTTTCCAGGGTGTCAGGGGTATAATCCGATGCCAGGAGATGCAGGACGTCTTCCAATGTCTCCCGGGTGACTGCGCCGACTGGGTTGTCAAACCGGTCCGCGTCTTTTCCCAGGATTTTTGCGGACTGGCGGGGGTAGGTGTCAATGGTTGCCTGGAACCACTTTTTCAGGAACACGTTATGATTGCGCTTCAAAGACTCTTTCAGGGTCATTGTTACCCGTCTTTTTTTTAAAATGTGCTTGCAATACTGCCTGTTTCAATCGTTAGAAGGATATAAACTTACTTAAAATGTATGTCAAGGGTAAAACCACCGGCCGTTCGCGCAGGTTGTCATGGGATATTTCTTTTTTTTTGTTGCATTTAGGCTATCTATGAGACAGAAATGATATACAAAAAATTTCGTTATCCGGAAAAAACAACAAATGTCGGAAGAAAGAAGAATGAAAAAATTGAGCTGGCCGGTTTCAGGTGTGATGATTGTTTTTGTATGATGCTCTTTGATATCGCCGGGGCTGAACCCCATAAGCTCGGGGTGTCGGCAGGATATGGACAGAGCAAGGACAATATCGATGTGTTTCGTTTCGGGATTCAAAAACCATTTTCTTCTCAATGGTTTGTATCCCGGGCCGGGGCTTTGTCCGGATATTTTGAACTGTCCTATAACCGGTGGGATCAATCCAATGATACCACGCACGGGGTGGGACTTTCTCCGGTGTTTGCCTACTATTTTAAGCCGGTCTGCCCTAAAGGGATTATTCCTTATATCGAAGGCGGGATCGGTGTGGCCTATATTGATGAGTATAGAATTGGCGGTCGGAATCTGTCCAGCAATTTTCAATTTGAAGACCGTATCGGTATTGGCGTGCTGTTCAACCGGCTGGATATCAAATTCGGGTATATGCATTATTCCAACGCAAACCTGGAATCGCCCAATGACGGGATAGATATGTGGCTGGGTACGCTGGCTTGGCGATTTTGAGAATCAGAGATGGATCATTATTATAGGGAACGGTTCCATGTTCAGCAGGATCTGATCAAGGCGATTGCGCCGTTGAGTGAGACCGCCGATATCATCGAAATGGTCAGAGAAAAACTGCGGTCTCTGATCCCCCATGCCATGGAAGTGTGTGTGCTGCTGCTGGACCCGGATGCGGCGGAATACACCAGTCCGTTGCAGTGTGCGCTGTATGACCGGCCGGTGAGCTGCCAGTCCTGCAAACGGGACCGGCCGGCGGTCCAGCAGGCCATTGCCAGGGAAAAGGCGGTGGTGATGTCCGACAGTGAACCGATAGCCCGCCCGGACGGGTCCCAAATGAAAGTGGGATCGGAGTATGCCATGCCGGTGTTTGTGAATGACCGGATTCTGGCGGTCATCAGTGTGGTGATTCAACCACTGAGCCGGTATACCCGAAGAGACTTCTACCTGATCCGGGATTTTGCCACTATTCTGGGCACCATTCTGCTGACGGCCAGACGTCAATGGGAGATCACCCGGGAGAAAATCCGGATCAGCCAGACCCTGGCCAGCCTGGCCCCTTTTGTGCCGGGATCGGTCAGGCAGATGGCGGATAAAAACCCGGAACTGCTGGCCCGGGAAAAAGAAACCAAGCAGATCAGTGTGCTGTTTATTGACCTGGAAGGGTATACCGGGTTGAGCGTCGCCCGGCCGGAGGAGCAGGTGAACGCGGTGATCGAACGGGTGTTTTCCAGCTTTGTGGATCCCATTCACCGGTGCCATGGGGAGATCAATGAGACCAGCGGAGAC
>LQAF01000084.1_pt1 | contig 20110 bp, 20 predicted proteins | sample 1535781 | NCBI WGS metagenome assembly LQAF01 (sample SAMN04331583, study PRJNA305678) | bioreactor metagenome | isolation source: bioreactor_2 inoculated with Wadden Sea sediment 2nd replicate of a... | place: Germany:Bremen
CCGGCAAAACCGAAGTGTACCTACGTCTGGTGGCCGATGCCACAGACCGGGGACAGTCCGCCATTGTGCTGGTCCCGGAGATCGCCCTGATCTCCCAGACCGAACGGCGGTTCCGGGCCCGGTTCGGGGAACAGATCGCCGTCATCCATTCCATGCTATCCCAAGGGGAACGCCTGGACCAGTGGCACCGCATCGCCACCGGGAAGGTATCCATTGCGATCGGTGCCAGGTCCGCCATTTTCGCGCCGTTTGACAATATCGGCATCATCATCGTGGACGAAGAGCATGACGGCTCCTACAAACAGGAAAACGGCCTGCGTTACAACGCCAGGGATCTGGCCGTGGTGCGTGCCAGAATGTGTGCCTGCCCAGTGCTGTTGGGATCTGCCACCCCGTCGGTTCAGACCTCTCACAACGTGCACATCGGCCGGTTTCATCAGCTGGATCTCCATCACCGGGTCAATGACCGCCCCCTGCCGCAGATCACTCTGGTGGACCTGAAAAATATGCAGACGCCCCGCCCATGGACCGGATCATCACCCCGGAACTGGCAAAAGCCATCCGGACCTGCCTGGAGACGGGGAATCAGGCCCTGATCTTTCTGAACCGCCGGGGGTTTGCCTCGTTTCCGGCGTGTAGCGCCTGCCACCAGCCATTGCAGTGCCGGCACTGCGATGTTACCATGACCCTGCACCTGGGTGCACATCTTTACAAATGCCATCTGTGCGGGTTCTGCCTGCCCGAATCCGCGGCATGTCCTGCCTGCGGCAAAAAAGCCGTGAAAAATTTTGGATTCGGTACGGAAAAAATCGAAACCTTACTCAAAACCATGTTTCCGGATGCGCGGCTGGCCCGCATGGACCAGGATTCCACCACTAAGAAAGGCAGTGCGCTGGCGTTGCTCAAAAGCATCCGGAACCGCACCGTGGACCTGATCGTGGGCACCCAGATGCTGGCCAAGGGCCATGATTTTCCCGCTATCACCCTGGTGGGAGTGATCTGCGCGGATCTGTCCATGAACCTGCCCGATTTCCGCGCCGGAGAACGGACCTTTCAACTGCTGGCCCAGGTGGCGGGCCGGGCCGGCCGGGGAGACACGCCCGGTACCGTGATTATGCAGACCTACAACCCGGATCATTTCACCATTGACGCGGCCCGGAACCAGGATCACACCGCGTTTTTCAACCGGGAAATCCCGTTCCGCAAAGCCCTGAAATACCCCCCTTTCACCCGCATCATCCTGGTGAAACTGTCCGGCCTCAAAAAAGAAAAGGTGGAAAAGGCTGCCATGGACGTTGCCGGTATCCTGGCGCAGTTCAAAGACACCGCCCCGGACACCGCTGCATTTGTTGACATCTTAGGCCCCATCGAGGCCCCGATTCCCCGGATTTCCTCACGGTTCCGGTGGCAGATTCTGATCAAAAGTCCGTCGTTTCAACAGATCCGCGCCATGGTTCAGGCCCTGCTGGACCATCCGGATCTTAAACGCAACCGAACCATCTCCCTGAGCATTGACGTGGACCCCTATTCTCTGATGTGACCCAACCTATTTCAAAAAATGAATTTACCCGGCGTTGAAATCAGTTGAACATTGACTGGTTCTCTGCTATGAAAAAGCGGTAAAAAAGGACTGCAACCCAAATTTCATCATAAGGAGACATAACCGATGAAACACTGCTTCAGATCGATACTGCCGCTGATTGTGCTGGCCATGACCCTGTGCCTTCATGTTCCGGCGGTTCTGGCAGAATCTGCCGAATCTCCGGAAGAGGTGGTCAAAACCTTTGCCCACCACTATTTCATGCTTGATGAGGACATGGCAGACTACCTGAGCCGGGAAGCGCTGTACACTGAACACGAGATCAGCCGGGTGGACCTGTACTTCCGACTTCAGAAACAGGATGCGGCCCGCCGGGGACTGGGCCTGAATTACCTGAAAATGCGGCCCCTGCTCATGAAAACCCAGGTAATCGAAGAAAATGAAGACACAGCGGTCATTGAATTCTCAGCGGTCATGGTTCGTAGCATCAACCCGCTTTACCGGATTGTGGGCTACCTTTTCGGTTTGATCGAAGAACATACATTTGAAACCACGGTCACGGCGGTCAAGGAAGACGGCACCTGGAAAGTGAGTCCCGGCGGATTTCCCCTGCCGGCCTGACCGCTGCATGCGCCAGCCCGGGTGACAAGCTGATCATAGCGGTCACAAAACAGGCCGGGTCTTGGATACAGCCCCCATGCCTGTACGGCTAAATCAGAAGAGCCACATCTGCGAGAAACTGCTTGATCACCTGTTCCAGACAACGATTCCAGGCCTTTACAATCTCATGGGCCTGTTTTCCGGATGTGAACTCGGAGGCAGAGTAAACCTGATTGATCACCGGCATGAACCCGCCTTTGGTCTGTTTTTCCATCACCAGTCGCAGGGCCATGACAGCGCGTGGTTTTTCCGGATTCTGAAGATCGGCATACAGACGAGTGATTTTTCCGGATAGACGGAAATCGATCCGGGACGGCTCATTGACCGGGACCCGCCGGAAAAAACCGGTATTTCCCAGCGTATCCTGGACTGCGTCTGAAATCATCCGGGCCGGGGACACCATGAACTTGTTGTAATAATCACTGGTGAACCGGTTATCCGAAATCTTGTAGACAAAAAAACTGCTTTCAAATTCAGCGGCGATATCCAGCTGCCGGATCAACAGGCCTTTGCCATTTTCAAAGCCGGCAGCCGTCCCGCTGATGTGAGGGATCTCAATGACAAACAGTCGGGTTTCCGGAAAATCCCGGACGATCCCGGAACACCCGGACAGTAAAGCGAGGGCCAGCATCCCCACAACGGCCGTGATCCCGCCCCCACGGAAGCCCATCGGTTTCATCTTCCCTCCCCAACCGGTTCTTCCGATGGTTTGGGTGGCCGCTCCAGCAGGATTCGAGCGGGATAGCGCCGGATTTCCAGGCTCATCTGCTTCAAATTTTCCGATGTATGCTCAAAATTGTTGATGGTCCGGTTGATGGTGTCGCTGTTGAGCCAGACCAGATTTTCCAGCATGGCAACGGTGTTGTTCAGGGTTTTCATGAGCCCGTCCACCTGCCGGGACAGTTCGGCGATCCGGGTGTCGGTCCGTTCCTCCAGATCCCGGGTCAGGTTCCTGGCACTGGTGGCGGCATGGCTCAGATCCTCCAGAGTCCGGGTCATGGGACCACGAATATCGGCAACAAGGCTCTGAATGCTGTTGAACGATCCTCCGGCATCCTGAATCATCCTGCGGAACTCAGGCGAATCAATGGTTTCGGACAAAATCCGGCCGGTGTTTCGAATTTCGGCCATCATGGCAGAGCTCTGGGTGGAGATACTGGCCAGATCGAATTCAGCGGTTTTCCGGTTCAGGTTATTCAGCAACCCCTCCAGATCCCGGGTCATTCCCAGGATATTGATCTCGTTCAGGTTCTCCAGTATCAGGTTCACCGCGTCTCCCAAACGCTTGATACTGCTTTTCCGGGACGGGATGTACAGATTTTCCGGGGTCCAGGCAATGTCCCTGGCATCCGCAGCCCCGGGCAGGTAATCGGTTTCCAGAAAGGCGGCCCCGGTGATGCCCTTGAAACTCAGATACACGACGAGCCCCTGGTCCACCGCCGTTTTGACGGCCTGGACCGGATCCTGATCCACCGCAACGGGAAACGCGTCCGGATCCAGGGCAAAAACCACCAATACGCAGCTGGAAGGTACCTGATACATCTGAACCGGGGTGGTGATAGCTTTAACAGTCCCGATGCGCACCCCCTTGTATTTGACTTCCGATCCCACATCCAGTCCCTGGACCGATTCATCAAAGCAGGCCTCGGCCAGGATCTCTTTTTCCATGAATTCCCCGGCCCCGAACAGGATCAGAAACCCGACACCCAGGCAGAAAGCCGCAATCACGAACAGGCCGAGTTTGAAATAATTGGCATTTTGGGTCATGGTATCGTCTCTTTTTCCGAATTCCGATTGAAAAACCGGAACGCATATTCATTTTCAGGATCGGCTTTCAAGTCTTTGGGATGGCCTTTGGCGATGATTCCTTTGGATTCCTTTTCCAGCATGATGGTGTTGTCGGCAATCGTTAGGATACTCTCCAGCTCATGTGTCACGATCACAAAGGTAATGCCCAGGGTCCGGGCCAAATCCAAAATCAGCAAATCCAGCTCCGCAGATGTCAGCGGGTCCAGGCCGGCGGACGGTTCATCCAGAAACAGCACCTCCGGGTCCAGGGCCATGGCCCGGGCAATGGCAGCCCGTTTTCTCATGCCGCCGCTCAACTCGCCCGGCAGCCGGTGGCTGTTGCGGTTCAGGTTCACCAGGCCGAGTTTGGCCAGGGCAACGGCCCGGGCCGCTTCATGGGGCAGGTTGGTGAACTCGGTCAACGGCAGCATGATATTTTCCAGCACAGTCATGGACCCGAACAGAGCCCCGTTCTGGAATGCCACCCCAATCTTTCTCAGCAGGATGTTCCGGTCTTTTCCCCGGGCTGGGACCATGTCCTTTCCATGAATCAGCACCTGTCCGGATATGGGCGGTACCAGTCCGATCATGTGCTTGAGCACCGTGCTCTTACCGCACCCGGACCCGCCCAGGATCACAAAGATCTCTCCTTTGCCGATCTCAAAATTGAGATCTTCCATGATGGCCTGGCCGTGATATCCGGCATACAGGTGCTTCACTTGTATAATTAATTCTTTCACACGTCCAGCACATAGTAAACAATTGAAAATATCCCGTCAAACACGGCGACCAGAATAATGGAGGACACCACGGCCCGGGTGGCGGCCTCGCCTACGGCGGACGGCCCCTGGCGGGTCTGGTATCCCCGGATGCATCCGGTGGCGGCAATGAGCACCCCGAACACAAAACATTTGATCATGCCGCCCGCAAAATCCCCCCAGGACACAAACCCCACCACCTGGTTGTAATAGGCGGAAAACGGATGGCCCAGGGACAGGATCACCACCGCACCCCCCAGAATCCCCACCAGAATGGCAAAAATGGTGAGCAGCGGAGTCATGAGCGTGGAAGCGATCACCCGGGGCAGGATCAGGAACCGCACCGGTTCCAGTCCCATGATGGACAACGCGTCGATCTCTTCATTGATTTTCATGGTGCCGATCTCCGCAGCAAACGCGGACGCGGAACGGCCCGCCAGGACGATGGCGGTCATCAGGGGCCCCAGCTCCCGCACCATGGCCAGGCCGATGAGGTTGGCCACATAGATTTCCGCGCCGAACATTTTCATGGGGATGGCGGACTGGAACGCCATGACCAGGCCTACGATAAAACTGATCAGTGCCACGATGGGCAGGGCGTTCACCCCGGCCTGTTCCGCCACCCGCAGGGTTTCATCCCACCGGACCCGGCCCGGCCGAATCAGGCTGGTCCCGAAAAACCAGCACAATTCCCCGAAAAAAGCGATAAAAGTGTAAACATCCTGCCGGAAATCTTCCAGCATCCGCCCCTGATATTCCACCATCCGCCGGAAGGGCCGGTGAGGTCCGGCCGGGTCCGGCACGGACAGGTCGGTCTGGAACAACCGTTCCACCAGAGTGGTGGCGGATTTATCCAGCCCGGTCATGCGGACCATTTCCCAGTTCCGGTCTTTAGCGGTCCGGTCCAGATGGACCATCAGGGCCGCACCGGCCATGTCAAACCAGGTGACACCGGACAGATTCAGGGCCAGTTCAGTCCCGGCCGGATCAGCAGGCTCAGCAAGACCGTCACAGGCAGGTTTCCAGACCTCGGCAATGCCATCGGCATCCATACGTCCGGAAAACACGTATTCCAGGCCCGCATCGGTCTGATGGATGTGCAGCTCAGTCAATGGATGCCAGGTGGCTCACGGTCATCGTGACCCACTCCTCTTCCCTGTCCAGATGCAGGACGGTCAGGTTATGCTCGACCAGTGCGGCTTCCACCTCCGGCTGCCGCTCCCGGATGATGCCGGCCAGGATAGCCCGGCCTTGGGGGGCCAGTCTTTTCCGAAGGTCTCCCATGATGGCCGCAAGGGTCTGGGCAATGATATTGGCGACAATCAGCTCAAAGGAGTCCAGGCCCAGCCGGTCCAAGGTCCCCGCAAACAGGCGGTACCTTCCCGGATCGATCCCGTTTTTGCCAAATTTTCCCCCGGCCACCGCCACAGCGGTTGGGTCTGTGTCGATTCCCATCATCCGGGAGGCTCCCAGCCCGGCAGCCGCGATCATGAGAATGCCGGACCCGCACCCCACATCCAAAAAGGTCTGGCCCGGGTTCAGCAGCTCCTGGATCTGTTTCAGGCACATGCAGGTGGACGGGTGGGTCCCGGTGCCGAACGCCATGCCCGGGTCCAGGTGGATCACCAGGTCCCCGGGTTTCGGGTCAAACGGCTGCCATGCCGGTTTCACCACGATGCGGTCCGTGATGTGCATCACGTGAAAATGCTGTTTCCAGGCATGGGCCCAGTCCTGATCTGCCACGGTTTCCACACGGAGGGCCACACGGATGCCGTCTTGTGCCAGGTTTTCAGCCCGGCGGAAAAGCTGTTTTAAAACGCCGTCGGCATCGGGGTCGTCCGGCAGATAGCCTTCGATCCGATTTTCCTGAGGCAGAATCGAGGCCGGGGCGCCGAGCCCGTCATCCGGATCCTCCAGGGGCAGATGACACACCACCCCGGTAATGCCGGCGGAAAAAAACATGTCGCAGATCAATTCTTCGGCCAGGGCCGGGGTGTCGGTTTCAAACGCGGCAATGATTTTTCGGTATTCCATGAAATGCCTTAAAAAAGGTTTTGGATACATCAGGGTTTTTGGATCGGTTCTTGAATTTTTCATAAAAAAAGATTATTTTTCAAATCTTTGGCAAAGTCAAATGTATTTTGTATAAACCCGGTTCCGGTCCGATGAAAATCCAATGGAAAATCCCTATCAAAACCTGGTGATCTATTACTTTGAGGCCCGGTCCGCCTTGGACCGGACATCCGGACCGACACCCGGTTTCTGGGCCTGTGGGAGGAAGCCGGCACCGCGTTTGTGTTTTTTTCCCAACCCGTGCCGGATCTGGCCCATGAGGTGACATCCGGCAATCCGGGTGCTGCGCTCAAGGATGTGTATGACATGACCTGGGAGCAGTGGCACGGGGATGCGGTCAAGCCTTATGATGTGGCAGATTTTCAGATCTTTCCGCCCTGGGATGTCCCGGAAGAGATGGACGGGAAACGCCCGGTCATGATGGATCCGGGCGTGGTGTTCGGCACGGGCCGGCACCCCACCACCCATGACTGCCTGGATCTCATTCACCGGGTGTGCCGGTCCGGTTCCATTAACACGGTCCTGGACATCGGCACGGGCACGGGACTTCTGGCGCTGGGAGCCGCGGCCATGGGGTGTTCCCGGGTTCTGGCCTGTGACTTCAATCTGCTGGCCGTCACCACCGCCCAAAAAAACATCGCCCTCAACCACTGGGACGACCGAATCCTGGTGTTCCAGGCCCGGGGCGAAACCATACTGGATATCCCCTGTGACCTGCTGGTAGCCAACATTCATTATGATATCATGCGTCAGTTGATGGACAGCCCGGCCTTTGCTTTAAAGCCCTGGATCATCCTGTCAGGACTGCTCCGCACCGAAGCCCGGAACGTGGCGGCTGATCTGAAAGAAAAACACATTGAGATCCTGGAGCACCTGTGCCCGGACGGGATCTGGCACACCTTCCTGGCCCGGCACCGGACCTTCCGGCTGCGATCGGATGCCATTTTTCCCCAGACAAACCAGCCGGCCCAGGACCCGAATGATCCGCCCTGGTCCGTCCCGACACCATCATAGGAATGATGATACGTTATGTCCCATGATCCTGAATCCGTTTTCCGCCAGGCCCTGATTCGCACCACATTAGGGGCTGTCATGATCAGCTTTTCCGCGGTATTTGTCAAACTGGCCCAGGTGAATCCTACGGTGTCCGCGTTTTACCGAGTCTTTTTCGGCGGGTGTTTTCTGCTGATCCTCCTGCTGGTCCGTAACGAGCTGAGGTGGCACGGAGGACGGTCTCTCAAACTGGCCCTGATCATCGGCATCTTCTTAGCTCTGGACCTTTATACCTGGCACCGCAGCATCCAGTTTGTGGGGCCTGGCCTGGCCACGATTCTGGGAAATTTCGAAGTGTTCATGGTGCCGACCGTGGCGTTCGTGATCTACAAAGAAAGGCCGTCCATCCGGCTGATCCTTTCCATACCCCCGGCTTTGATCGGCCTGTTCATGATCGTGGGAACCCCCTGGGGACAGCTGACCCCGGACTTCCGCATGGGCATCTATTACGGCATTGCCACGGCCGTATTCTACACCGGTTATCTGATGGTGTTCCGGCGGATGCAGTCAGAGCCCGACAGCCCGTCGGTCGTGTACACCCTCATGGTGGTGTCCTTTGCCACGGCCCTGTTCCTGGGGCTGGAAATGATTCGGAACGGGGAATCATTCGCCATTCCGAATATGCAGTCCCTGTCCTCGCTGGTGGGGCTGGCCCTGATAAGCCAGACCCTGGGCTGGTTTCTCATCGGACACTCACTGCCCAGAATTCCGGCCGCCGTGGCCGGGCTGGTGCTGCTGCTCCAGCCGTCCCTGTCCTTTGTCTGGGATGTGCTGTTCTTCAACCGGGAAACCTCGGCCATGGCATGGGCCGGGGTGGTGCTGGCGCTGTGCGCCATCTATATCGGGACCACCAGCAGCAGCAAATGATGCCGCATGCGGGGTCTGACGGTCTGACCCTGACAGGCGTGCACTGACAGACGGACCCAAACGGATGGACCTGGCGAAAAGCACCGTCACTGATTCCCACGACCGCACTCACCGGGTGTTGACACCTTCCGGCACCCGGCCTTCAAAACCCACGGACCAATTCACCATTTTTCTGTTGGTTATCTGCGTGCCGTTCTGGAAACTGATCGGTATTTTCTGACCGGGACAGTTCCGGTAAAATCAAGCAACAACCCAGTTTGTCTGATTGGCAAACTGGGCTGTTGCTGTTATAGTAGGCCATGCAGAAATCGATTCTATTCACCATTCTTTCGGCCATCTTCATCGTTTTTGTGGGCATGGGCATCATTGCCCCAATTCTGCCCATTTACGCGGAAGAACTCGGCGCCACCGGCTTTGCCTTAGGCATCATCATGGCGGCCTATGCGGTGAGCGGCGGCCTGCTGCAGCCGTTTGTGGGCACCCTGTCCGACCGGCACGGCAAAAAAGGATTCCTGATTGCCGGGCTGATCATGTTCGGGTTGACCGGATATGTATACACGATTGCCGGATCCGTGGCCCAGCTGGTGATGATCCGTTTTTTCACGGGGCCGGGTCTGCCCTGATTTTTCCCATTGCCATGGCCTATATCATCGAATCTGCGGAAGATCACGTGGGCAAATACCTGGGCTGGTTCAATATTGCCATATTTGCCGGCATCGGGGCTGGCCCGGTCCTGGGCGGTTTTTTCTGGATCTTCTGGGAAAAAATGCGGGATTTATGCCATGGCCGTGCTCAGCATTGTCTCCGCGATCCTGGTGATCGCCATTCTTCCCGGAAGAGCCGCTGACCGGCCCACGGAAAAACGGCTACCGATATTTTCCCTGTTCCGGCAGATGATGAAAAGCCGGCGGGTGAGAGGCATTCTGCTGGCACGCATGGCCACCATGATCATCATGGTCCCCACGTTTGCCTTTCTGCCGCTGCTGATGATGCAGCAGATGGGGGCCAGCGGTTCCCAGATCGGCACGGTCATCGCCTGCCGCACCCTGGTCAATGCCGTATTCCAGGTGCCGTTCGGCAAACTGGCCGACACCCGGGACCAAAACCGGCTGTTGATGGCCGGCAGCATCATGATCGGCATCAGTATGTGCTGCGTTCCATTTGCCAAAGGCGTTATCCCTCTGCTGCTTCTGTTTGCGGTGATCGGCCTGGGCGAGGCCATTTCCTGGCCGGCCATGGGGGCGCTGGCTGCCACAGAAGGGAAGCATTTCGGCCAGGGTTCCATGATGGGAGTCTTCAACATGGCCATGAACTTAGGGGTATTTATCGGAGCCATGGGGGTGGGCACTGGTGGATCTGTTCAGCATTGCCTGGGCGTTTTATGCCGTGGGAATTGCCTTGATTGTCTGTGCAGTGGTCGCCGCCGCCATGATTCGGCAAAACCGGTGCCGTCGGAAAAATAACCGCCTTTTCGTAAAATGACAGCAGCCCCCTCATCTACGTGAATAAGGGGGGCTGCTGAATGAGCCGATTTTTTTAAACAATTTCTGTTGAACAGTTCCTGAAGAATCCTGTTGACCGATCTCTTTCGAAAAATTCTTTTTAAACCGTTCTTATTCCAGCTCGCCCCGTTCCTCCAGCACCTTTTTCAGGGTGGACAGGGCCGTGTTGGCCGCCGGGACCCCCCCGTAGATACTGGTCTGGAAAATCACTTCGGCGATTTCCTCTTTTGTACATCCCACGTTCAACGCCGCATGGATGTGCAATGCCAGTTCCTCGGGTTTGGACAGCACGGTCAGGGCTGCCACCGTGATCAGCTGCCTTGTGGTATGGGGGATTTTTTCCCTGGCATACATCTGGCCGGTGATATACAGGGACATGTCCCGGGCCAGGTCCTTGTCAAAGAACCGCCACAGATTGTAGGGCTTGTCCTCGTCCTTGACCGTGGAAAAATACAGCTCGGCCGTCTCCCCGGTCTTTTTCGCAATTTCCTTGGGGTCCATGAGGCCCTCCTTTACCGGTTGGCTTTCCGGAAGCCCAGCTGATCCAGGGCGATGATCCATTTACAGATGTTGGCGGATCCTTCCACCATGGAGTAGGTGGGGGCGTCTCTGTAAAACCTTGCCACCGGGTATTCCGTGGAGTAGCCATAGGCCCCCATGATGCGCATGGCAAAGTTGGATGCCTTGGTGGCAACTTCACCGGCCAGGTATTTGGCCATGGCCACGTCCAGACCGTTGTTGAGCTGGCCGTTGTCCTTGGCCACGGCCGCCTTGTACACCACCAGGCGGGCCGCTTCGATTTCCGCGGTCATCTGGGCGATCATATCCTGGTTCATCTGGAACTCGCCGATTTTCTTGCCGAACTGTTTCCGTTCGCTGCAATATTTGGTGGCTTGATCCAGGCAGGCCTGGGCCAGGCCCACACCGCCGGCCGCTGCAGACAGCCGGGTCTGGTTCAATGAAGAGAACACAATCTTGGCGCCGTCCCCGGGTTTGCCCAGCAGGTTTTCCTTGGGTACTTTAACGTTGTCCAGGAACAGTTCGCCCGTGGGAGAAGAATGGGAGCCCAGTTTTTCCAGGGCCGAGGTTTTGATGCCGTCAAAATTCTTGGGTTCGATCACAAACGCGGACAATCCTTTGGACCCGGCCGCCTTGTCGGTATACGCATAGAAAAGCAGGCAGTCCGCCACATGGGCGTTGGAAATCCAGGTCTTGGACCCGTTGATCAGCCAGTGGTCCCCCTTGTCCTCGGCCGTGGAAGTCATGGCCATGACGTCAGACCCTGCATCCGGCTCAGTGATGCCGAAACCGCCGATATATTCTGCCGTACACAGTTTTTCCACATATTTTTTGCGTACTTCTTCGTTGCCGTACTTGTAGATGGTGTAGCCACAACCCAGTTCCTGCATGTTCACCTGGACCCGCAGCGAGGAAGACACCCGGGCCAGCTCCTCGGTGATGATCATGGCAGCCAAAAATCCGTTGTCCATGCCCTCTCCGCCGTATTCCTCAGGAATCACGGTGCCGAAACATCCCAGGTCCCGTCCCAGCGGCCGCATGGCTTCTTCAATGGGCAGATAATGGTTGGCATCCCATTCATCCGCATAGGGTTCGATCTGTTTTTTGGCAAAATTTCTGATCTCTTTCTGAATCATCTGAAGATCTTTGGGTAATGTAAAATCCATGTTGTCTCCTTAAAATTAAATTTGTTGGGGTATGGGGTCATGATGGGTGACGGACTGGCCCATGGCCCGGGAAAAGGCCCGGGAATAATCCATCAAAACGGTGATACAATCGGAAAAATGGGTCTTGTCACGGGTCCGGATTTCCGGTACGGCCAAGCTCAGGCTGGCCAGAATCCGTCCCCGGTAATCAAACACCGGAGCGCTGACAGACCCGATGCCAGGGGTGCGTTCCCCGAGACTGACGGCATAGCCCCGGGTCACGATTTTTTTCAGTTCCGCCATCAGAGCGGCCTTATCCACGATGGTGTTATCCGTCATGGGGGTCGGGGAAATCGTATCAATATATTTCCGCTGAAACGCTTCGGAGGAAAATGCAAGCAGACATTTGGCGGACGCTCCGGCATACAGGGGTGACTGGTTGCCCACGGGCATACCCGCCTTGAGGACCTTGGTGGATTCAATGGAATCGATGCAGATGCGCAGATTTCCCTGAATCACGTTCAGATACACGGTCTCATGGGTCTGCCTTGCCAAATCTTGCAAAAATTGCCGTCCGATTCCGGTTATATTATTGGAATGATTCAAGTTTTCCAAAAACCGATAGAAAATATTGCCCACAAAATACTGCCGGGTCCGGGCATCCTGACGTACAAACCCATAGGATTTCAACGTACTCAGAATCCGCTGGACGGTTGCCGGGCTGAACCCCAGTTCAGCAGACAGTTCCCGAATCCCCCAACTGGCCTTGATTTCCTGGAATTTGAGCATGATTTCCAGGGATTTCTCAATGGCATTGAGTTTTTTGGTTTCCGCTGGTTTTGCCGGCGTTGCTTTTTGTCTCACAGAGATGGCCCTGCCCGTTGGTTTGTTTTACAGATCAAAACATCGTTTCATATAACGAGTTACCTAATCAAAAAACACCCCCCTTTGTCAAGAAAAAAGTTGATTAAATTTATGATTAAAAAATTGCTTGACAAACCCATGCCATTCTTTCTATCTTAATTGAGAATAGAACGGTGTTTTATATGATGAAACAAGCTTGGAAGGAAAATATCTTTGATTTTCAAGCGGTTGTAAAAGAACCAAACATAAAGTTTCAGATGAAACCGCAACGCTTTTTTGATCATTGTCCGGCCGTGTATCCCAGGGAATTCAATGGATACGCGGCCGGATATAATTATTCAATCACGACCATCACCTGGTTGGTGGCCACTTTGTCATCCACGCTGACCATTACTTCCTTGACGGTGCCGTCCGCCGTGGCCACAATGGGATTTTCCATTTTCATGGCTTCCAGGACCAGCATTTCCTGGCCTTCCTCAACTGCGTCACCGGGTTCGACAGACACCTCGACGATGGTACCGGGCATGGGGGCTAAAATCTCAGTGCTCATTCAGATCTCCTTTGCTAGAGTTGTTTGCATGATTGAAAAACTTGTTGACGTCATGTCAGGAAAACAGCAGCCGTCCATTCATCAGGCCGGTTGCTTTTGGTTAATTTCAATTCTATACTTAATGAAAATTTTAAAGTCAAGTGCGGATATCTGCCGGTGGATGCTGCCTTTTGAAACGCCGATGCCGGTCATATCTTTTAATGTTTTTTCTTCAGGAGTCTTTTATGCGACAGTATTTTGAGAAAATGACCCCCTTTGGTAAGGAAATCAACAAAGGGCAGATGAAAAGTTCGGAAAAAAACGTCAAGCAGATTGAAGAGGTGGAAACCGGCATTGACGCGGAAGTGGAAAAAGTCAAAAATGCGGGCCTGCCCACTGAAAAAATCAATGCCCGGGGCAGCATGACCGTGTGGCAGCGATTGGAATACCTGGTGGATCCCGGCACCTGGCACCCGTTGCACACCATTTTTAACCCGGAGGACAACGAAGAAGGCACCACCAACGTCATTGACGGCCTGGCCCGAATTTCTGGCAAATGGGCCGTGGTGATCGGATTCGACAACAAGGTGATGGCCGGGGCCTGGCTCCCGGGCCAGCCGGAAAACATCTTCCGGGCCACCAATCTTTCCAAACGGCTGAACATTCCCCTGGTGTGGCTGGTCAACTGCTCTGGCGTGAAACTCACGGAACAGGAAAAATTCTATGCCAACCGCAGAGGTTCCGGCACCACATTCTACCGCCATGCCGAACTGGAACAGATGGGCATTCCTGTTTTGGCCGGCGTCTACGGCACCAACCCGGCAGGCGGGGGATACCAGGGCATCAGCCCCACCATCCTGTTCGCCCACAAGAACTGCAACATTGCCGTGGGCGGCGGCGGGATTCTCAGCGGGATGTCCCCCAAGGGATATTTCGATGTAGAAGGGGCGGAACAGCTGATCAATGCAGCCAAACAGTACACAAGCAAACCCCCGGGATCAGTAGAGGTTCACCATGACCACACCGGATTTTTCCGGTATGTCTATGAAGAGGAAAAAGGGGTTTTGGATGGGCTCAAAGATTATATGAAGGATATGCCGGCATACAATCCCAAGTTCTTCCGGGTGGCGGAACCCAAGGAACCGGCATTTGCCGCCGAAGATGTGGCCCGCCTGATTCCGTTTAACCAGAAGCAGATCTATGACTTTCGCCAGATCCTGTCCCGCCTGGTGGACGGCAGCGAACACATGGAATACAAACCCGATTACGGCCCTGAAATCTACACGGGCCTTGTGAAAATGGACGGATACCTGGTGGGGGTGATCGGCAACAACCAGGGCTGGCTGGGGGAAGGATACCCCGAATACGCCGACTATCCGGGCATCGGCGGCAAGCTATACCGCCAGGGCCTGATCAAAATGAACGAGTTCGTCACCCTGTGCGGCAGGGATCGGATTCCCTTGATCTGGTTCCAAGACACATCGGGCATCGACGTAGGGGACATTGCGGAAAAGGCCGAACTCCTGGGTCTGGGACAGTCCCTGATCTATTCCATCCAGCAGACCGACATCCCCATGATGCTGGTGACGCTTCGCAAGGGCACGGCTGCGGCCCACTATGTCATGGGAGGCCCCACGGCCAACCGCCACAACGCCTTTACCTTAGGGATCGCCACCACCGAGATCTATGTGATGCACGGTGAAACCGCCGCCGCAGCCAGTTATTCCCGTCGTCTGGTCAAGGAAAAAGATGCGGGCCGTCCCCTGGAGCCGGTCATCGAAAAGATGAACACCCTGGCTAAGGAATATTATGACAATTCCAGACCCGCCTACTGCGCCAAACACGGCATGGTGGATGAGGTGGTGAAGACCAGAGAACTAAGAAACTATCTTAAGGCCTTTGCCGGCTGCGCGTATCAGAACCCGAAATCCATCTGTCCCCAGCACCATCTGATCACTCCCAGGATTATCCGGGGATAACCGGTCTACCGGGGATAGAGACACTTTTATCCAAGGTATGGACATGTGGTGCCGGTCCGGTTATGATACAATTTTTCGGACCGGCACCTATTTGGAAGCACTGCGGCAGTCCGCTGCCGAATCGATAATGACAGTATACAGGAGGCACCCATGTCAGGATCTGAATTTTTGATTGTACAGAAAGACGGCCAGGTAGCCCGGATCACTTTAAACCGGCCCAAGCACAACGTGCTCAACATTCCCATGATGAAAGACCTGAACGCGGAACTGGAAGCCATTGCCGCGGACGACAATCTCAAATGCCTGGTGATCAACGGAGAAGGTCCCAGTTTCTGCGCCGGCGTGGAAGTTGGCGACCACAAACCGGAACAGGTGGACGAAATGGTGGCGGTGTTCAACCGGATTTTCGAGCTGATCAACATGATCGACATCCCGGTGATCGGCGCCGTCCACGGAGCCTGTCTGGGCGGCGGCATGGAACTGGCCATTGCCTGCGACATCATCATCGCCAGCAAAAACGCCAAATTCGGCCAGCCCGAGATCAAGCTGGGCTTTTTCCCGCCCTATGCCGCCCTGCGCCTGCCCGAACTGGTGGGCCCGGCCAAGGCCATTGAGGTGCTGACCACGGGCAAGACCTACAAGGCCAAACAGGCCCGCAAACTGGGATTCGTAAGCCAGGTGGCGGACGACGATGAATTCAAGGAAACCGTGGAAGCTTATGTCAAGGAAATCTGCATGGCTTCCCCGTTGATCATACGGCTCAACAAACGGGCCGTGAAGCGCCACATCGGCACCAGTTTCTCCCAGGGGGTGGACCTGGTGTCCAACTATTTTCTCAAAACCCTGATGAAAACCGAAGATACTCTGGAAGGCATCGCCAGTTTTGAGGAAAAACGCCGGGCTGAGTGGAAAAACCGCTGACCCGGCATCGCCTTTGTTGTTCGAATCTGCTTCGCTTCATTCAGCGGCAGGGAAATCTGTTTTTCCCTGCCGCTGTTTTTTGCCTGGGCACCCAACGCTTGTAAAATGACCCATACCGCATCTTCTTCCCCATGCAACCATCCATTGTCACCGCGATGTGTATCCATAAAAACCACAACAAAGCGCGCCATGATTTATGATAGGGAAAACCAGCAGCTTTTCATGATTCAGCAACAGGCGGCACGGGAAGACGGCGCTCGCCAGGGCAGGGCAGCGGACTTGCAAGGCCGATTTTCTCATCAGCTCCAGAGAATTCCTGCCTTTTTTTCCGCCGGTTCATTTGAACTAATGATTTTTTTATCCCTGCATCATCAGAATATTATCATGAATAATTCTGTGGTTGTCAAAACAAGGAAAGTTTTTATACAATCGTCCAGCTTGTGAGTATCGAGCTGAATTAAGTTTCATATTTTACTTTCTTTATTAATGGGTTGGCATAACATTGTTATATAAAGGTGATTATTGATACAAACCGATAAAGAATTCCGTTGCCGTTGCCCCGGGTTGTTTGTTTTTCTGATTTTTTTAACCCCTTGGCTTCATGCCTGCTCAACAGGTATGGAAAACAGCCGGAAAACGCTGCACCAGACGGCAGATGAAATCAATATCATGTTTGTTACAGCCAGAGACCGCCTCGACACGCTGAAAATTAAATATCAATCCCTTATAGTAAACGGGGAAAATCAAGACGGCCTTTACAGCAAGGAACGATATGCCTATAGCAAAGAGTATGTATACTTCACCCCTTATGATGATGGACACTGCGAGGTCTGGGCTTCTGGCCACATCCCTGTCGGAAAAGCCGAACGTCATAAGATCAGACAGTTTGAATACCTGTGCCCTGATCTAAAAACCATTTACCGGCAAAATGATTTTATTGCCACGGTCTATCTCACCACATTTGATTCCATCGTCATGGGTTACCCCTATGCCGACATCCATGCGTATATGGAACACGGCCTGGACCTGACCAAGGCATGGGTGGCTTACAGGGCGGCAGCCGGCGGGGAAAATCCCAACAGGAGAACCCTCTGGGTGCAGCCCTATATTGATGCTGTAGGAAGGGGGTATGTGACGTCAGTTATCACTCCGGTTTACAATGGCGGGATTCTGGAGGGCACGTTGGGTGTTGATATCACCATCGATACAATTGTCAGACGTTTTAAGGCCCTGTCCGAAAAAAATCGGATGATCGTGACTTCCGAGACTTTACCGGTGAGCGTCAACAATAACAGTGCCGGTATCCTTCAAATAAAAGGACTCGAAAAATACAATTATCTAAGAAAAGCACCGGAAAACAAAATCATTTCCTCTTCCCTGAAGATGTCAAAAAATCCCCGTAATGAAATTCAGCGGATTGCCGAATGGATCCAGTCGGATGATGCTGAAACGGTTCTGTCGGTTTCCGGAAGCATGTTTCGTTTTTACAAAGTTCTTATCCCTGAGGTGAAATGGTTTTTGATCGAATTTGTAAAGGACTGAATGAAACTCAAATCCAGAATTCTGATTAGTTTTTCCGGACTGGTCTGTATCCTGATATTCACCGGGGTCATCAATGTCTTTTTTCTTATGGCTATCAATAAATATATTGATGAACTGGTTGAAAAACGTTTTGGCATTGAGCAACGGGTTCAATCCGCCCATTTGATCATCAACCAGATTTACAGCAAGATTTTTGATACCCTTCTGATCGATATCAACCAGCGTAGAAAGGAAATTGAAAATCTGGACCGTCTGGCTACAGCATTTTTTCATCACATGGATGTCCTTTCGGACGCGCGTTCATATCCCAACGGTGGATTCACCGACCAGAAAAGGGATTTCCAAACTTTTTATCTGGTAGGAAAAGATCTCCTTGCCATCAGCACCTTGACAGGGCTCCAGGAAAATGAAGAGAAAATGGACCGGTTTAAATTCTACAAAAAAAGGCTGGTCTCAGAAATCGATCATCGGTTTGAAACCTATAAAAACGAATTCGCCACATCCCTTTCCAGCCTTCAGAGATTTGCCTATATCATTGTTGCGGTTTCCACCACCCTGGTTATCGTAGGGGTGCTATCCGCCTCAGTTATCTCGTTTAAACTGTCGTCCAGCCTGGTCCGGCCTATCACCCGGCTCACTGAAGCGATCCGGGGCTTCAAACCCGGCATGCCGTATGAACCGGTTGATGAATCCACTGCCGATGAAATTGGCCGACTCGGAAAAGTATTCAATGAAATGACGCGTCATCTCAATAAGTCGCTTGATAAACTCGAAGCTCAGACCATGGAAACCATTCTGGCCGAACGAAAAGCAGCCCGCCGCAGGCGACAGCTGTTCCAGGCGGACAAGATGGCCTCGCTCGGATTTCTGGTGTCGGGCGTGGCCCATGAAATCAACAACCCGAATCAGTTTATCATGTCCCATATAGACCCGCTGAAAAATGCATGGAACGGTGCCATCCCAGTTCTGGATCAGTATTATTCCCAATATGGCGATTTCCGGATAGGTGGGGTCAATTATTCACAAATCAAGGAAAAGATCCCCCAGATATTCTCAAATATCGCCAGAGGATCCCAGCGGATCAAATCCATTGTGGACGAGTTGAAAGGATTCGCCAATGACTCTCCCTGCAACTCTTTTACCACTGTCAACCTGAATCAGGTAGTGGATTCCGCCCTGACTCTGACAGCCAGCATGATCAAAAAATCGACTCATACCTTTTCCTTTGACCGGGCCGAAGGCCTGCCTGTTGTACTGGGTCATTTCCAGCGACTGGAGCAGGTGGCAGTCAACCTGATACAGAACGCCTGTCAAGCCCTTAACTCTCCCCAGGCGACGATTTCCATCCGGACCGTTTATTTAAGGGAGCCCAACGAAGTCCTGCTGGAAATCGAGGATAGTGGTTGCGGTATATCGGAACAGGATTTGCGCCATATTACCGACCCGTTTTTCACCACCAAACGGGATAAAGGTGGGACCGGGCTCGGGCTTTCGATTTCCTCGAAAATTATTGAAAACCATGGGGGAACCATCATATTTAAATCAACAAAAGGAAAAGGTACCAAAGTAACGGTACATTTACCCCGTTACCACACAGATGAAAAGAGGTTGGAATGACATCGGCAATGCCTATATTGATCGTGGATGATGAGGTAGAAAGTCTGGACGGATTCGAACTGATTCTGACCTCAAATGGTTTCAGCCAAATCCAAACCTGTAAAGACAGCCGCCGAACCATGGATGAGATTGCCCGGAATGAACCGTGCCTCGTCCTGCTGGATCTCTCCATGCCTCATATTTCTGGCCGGAAGCTGCTGGAACAAATTAATGTTCAGTATCCGCACATCCCGGTCATTATCGTCACCGGGATGAATGAGATTGAAACCGCCGTGGACTGCATGAGCGCCGGTGCCCATGATTACATGGTGAAGCCGGTTGAACCCCAACGGTTGGTCTCCAGTGTCCGCAGGGCTGTTGAACTTCAAGAAGAGCGGATCGAATATAAAAAATTCCGTGAAAAAATACTTGCGGATGATCTGGCAAATCCCGAGGTCTTTTCTCATATTATTACATCCAACAAGAGCATGCGCTCTATCTTCCAGTATTGTGAGACCATTGCCGGAACCGGGAAACCGGTTTTGATTACAGGCGAATCCGGTGTGGGAAAAGAGATGATTGCCCGGGTCATCCACAGGCTGTCACAACTCAAAGGGAAGTTTGTACCGGTCAATATCGCCGGATTGGATGATCAGCTGTTTTCCGATACTCTTTTCGGCCACCTTAAAGGCGCGTTTACCACAGCTGAAAACCAGAGGCCCGGCCTGATCAGCAAATCCAGGGATGGAACCCTTTTTTTGGATGAAATTGGGG
>LQAF01000085.1_pt1 | contig 20046 bp, 20 predicted proteins | sample 1535781 | NCBI WGS metagenome assembly LQAF01 (sample SAMN04331583, study PRJNA305678) | bioreactor metagenome | isolation source: bioreactor_2 inoculated with Wadden Sea sediment 2nd replicate of a... | place: Germany:Bremen
GTTTCGGCCCCCCCCGGAGTACCTTGGCCCGGCCCGAGATTGTTGAATCTGACGTTCAGGTCGAAAAAGTTGCCCCGGGAGGGCATAATTCTATTCGTTCATTGTTTTTTGGTGGCTTCAGGTGGTTTTTTTGCTGGCGAAACACATCCCATCAAGCGTGGATGATTCTGAAATCACTGCCTTTGGGATGATCGGTACGGAAACAGGCCAGTCGTTCCGCCAGTGTCGGGAACCGGTCTGTGCCGGTCAAGGACACGCAGGCCCGCAATCCTTCGTGGCGGTCGCTGCCCGTGGTGGTCAGGGAAATGGCGCTGATGCCGTAGTAGAGAAGTTCTTCCACCAGTTCCACGCCGGAGAATCCCGGGTAGGAGATGGTAAAATAAACCCGTCTGCAATGGGCTGATCATCATCCATATCATATACGATTTCAAACCCGTTGTCCGTGAACATCTGCTTCATGGCCGCGGCCCGGTCTCCGTATTCCCTGACATGATCCACAAAATTGAATTCTCCGGTGTTCACCGCTTTGAGCAGCCCTAAAAGCCCGTACTGATTGGAATGGGACACTCCGGAACTCAATGCGTACATGGCCCCGAAAATATAGGCATATCCGAACCGGTCGCTGCCGAAAAACGGCTTGAGGTTGGTGCCGGTGGAATGGAACAACCTTTCCGGAATTGCGGTCATGCCGATGCGCTGGCCGGCCAGAGAAAAGGATTTGGAGCTGGAGATCAGCAGGATATAGTTGTCCGTATATCTGGCCACGGAAGGGATAAACGGTGGTTCACCGGGAATGGAATAGTTTTTCCGGAAATCCATGCCAAAATAGGCCAGGTCTTCCATGACAATGCAGTCATATTGGGAGGCCAGTTTTCCGATGGTTTCAAGTTCCCTGTCAGTAAAGCAGATCCAGGCCGGGTTGTTGGGGTTGGAGTACATGATGGCAGCCACATCCCCTTTTTTCAAAAACGATTCCAGTTTGGGCCCCAGTTTGTCGCCACGGTATTCATACACGTCAAAATGGGCATAGGGCAGGCCTAGCACCCTTGCCTGGTGCTTGTTTACCGGAAATCCAGGGTCGATGAACAGAATTCGGTCCTTTCCCTGTATCCGCCGGCCACAGCACATCATGGCCATGTAGCAACCCTGCATGGAGCCGACAGTGGGAAAGCAGGATTCCGCCGGAATCTCGATATTCACAAAGTTTTTCACAAATGCGGAAATTTCGGTTTTTAGCTGGGGGATCCCGTCAAAAGGCGGATATTTAGACCCCACCCCCTGTTTGAGGGCGTCGATCTCTGCATCCACGGCAACCTGCGGCGGTGCCAAGCCCGGTACGCCCATCTCCATGCGGATGAACTGGTCCCCTGTGGCGGTTTCAATGTTGTTCACGATCCGGTTCAGTTCCCGGATGGACGCCAGGCCCACAGACGTCAGGCCCATTTTATCGATTTCCTGTTTGACAATCTGACGGTTGATCGGGGTTTGCATTTACATCTCCTGATAAAATTTGATTAAAAAAATAATCAACTATTAACCAGGCCGAGTGTACGGCCTTCCCTGGTTTTTTTCAAGAGGTAAATACAGGGGAAGAGGATAATATACCTAAGATTTTTCAGAAATATAGGAAGGATCACGTCCCCGGAGAGCGCGTTCCAATGACCGGGTTCAAGGACGTCTGCCGGTCATTTTGTCATGGAACCGCTGCACATGATCTGTGATAATGGCGGATGCCGTGGCACTGTCCTTTGCTTTCATGGCGGCAATGATTTTATCAAAGTCGTCAAGGTTTTCCAGGGTCCGTTCACGGTTCATAGGCAGGTAATCCTGGTAATAGCGGTGGATATTGTCATGGATGCTTTTTTGAATGAACTGGAACATGGGGTTCCGTGTCATGGTGCCGATATAGGTATGCATGGCTTCATCGGTTTTCAAAAAATTTTCCCAGTCCTGAATCTCATAACAATGTCTGGCCCGGGCCTGCATCCGCTCCAGTTCTTCAATGTCTTTTAAAGTGGCCCGTTTCGTGGCCAGTTCCATCAGGCTGCCTTCAATTTTAATCCGGAATTCGGACAGATGGGTCAGGGAAACGTTGCCGGATTGGATCAGCAGGGCCAGGGATTCCATCAACGGATCCGTGTCGATCTGTTTGACTATGGCTCCGCCGTTGACCCCCAGCTTGATCTCGATCAGTCCTTTCTGTTCTAGGACCCGAAGCGCTTCCCGAAGGGTCCCCCGGCTGGTGTTGAACATCTCTTTGAGTTCCCGTTCCGCCGGCAATTTGGAGCCGGGAGGCAGTTCTCTGGTCAGAATGGCATCCTGTATCTGCTCCACCACATCCTGAAAACCCGGTTTTGTTTGGCACGTTTAAACATAAAATGCAGTTTTCCCACTTGAATTGTCGATTCTGTAACCCACTTCCGATGCTGCTTAGTGGTTAAACCATTTTGATCTTCTTTGTCAAATCTTTTCAGGGAAAGTGAATCGTCTAAGGGAAAACGCTTTGTCGGCATTCAGGAATTAAGACTGGTTTTGCTGCGACCGCCACAGAATGACATTCATACATTCCGTTTTCCGGCGATGTATCCCCCATAGCTGTGGTGAACGCTGTATTTATCGATACAGATTGATTTCCCTTTTTTCCAGAATTTGAATCTTTGAGGTGGCCAGGGCGATTTCAGGGTATTCAGTCTCCCATTTTCCCGCAGGTTCGGCCGGACGGGACCTAGTCAGCCAGGTGGTATTCGAAACCATCAGCAGGCAGCCTGCTTTCTGATAGCGATGCCTGTCAGTGCCCTTTTTTTCAAAACCGGTATTGTAGATGGACCCCTTCAGACCGGGTGAGTCAATTGCTTCCTCTTCAAACGGCAGATCGCCCATGGGTACGTCTTTTTCAGTTTGAGTCAATCAGTGACTTCAGGGCCGATTTCAGGATAATGCGTTTCGGATGGAACCTGTTGTGAATTCATGCCATTTTTATCCGGGGCCGTATCCAGCACGTCTTGAATCTTTTTTGAAAAGTCCGCCATTGAAAAAGGTTTCTGGATAAATGCCACCCTGTCATCCAGAACTCCCTGATGGGCAATGACATTTGCGGTATACCCGGACATGAACACGATGCGGAGGTCCGGATAAAGGTCGGTGATTTTTTCAGCCAGGTCGCGGCCGTTCATTTCCGGCATGGCCACGTCTGTTATGAGTATGTCAATGGTGCCGGAATGGGTTTTGCCTTTTCCATCGCCTCGGTCGGGGTGGCTGCGGACAGCACGCCATACCCTTTTTTTCCAGCATTTCCCGAACCATTCTGAGAATAGACGGTTCATCCTCCACCACCAAAAGGGTTTCCGTCCCCCCAACAGCTGCATTTTTCTCAGGTCTTTTTTTGTCAGCGTCTTCATGGGCAACGAACCGGGGCAGGTAAATTTTAAACGTGGACCCCTGGCCGGGTTCGCTGGATACATTGATGAAACCGTTGTTCTGTTTGACAATGCCATAGACGGTGGCAAGCCCCAGGCCGGTGCCTTTGCCCACCTCCTTGGTGGTGAAAAACGGCTCGAACAGATTGTCCAGAGTGTTTTTATCCATGCCGCAACCATTGTCACTGACCGCCAGCAGGACAAAATCACCGGTGACAAATTCGGCGTGTTCGCTGCAGTACTCCCTGTCAAAGGTCTTTGTTCCGGTTTCAATGGTGAGTTTGCCCACTCCGGAAATAGCATCTCGGGCGTGATGCAGAGATTGGCAAGGATCTGGTCGATCTGGGACGGGTCCATTTTCACCGGCCACAGAAGGGAACATGGCTGCCATACCAGGTCGATATCTTCTCCAATGAGCCGGCGCAGCATGTTGAGCATGCTTTCCACGGTATCATTCAAATCCAGCTGCCTGGGAGAAATGGTCTGTTTCCTTGCAAAAGCCAGCAGTTTTTTTGTGATATCTGCCGAACGCCTCGCTGCGGTTCGAATCTCTATCAAGTCGGAAATCAGATCGTTGTCTTCATCCGCCTTTAATAGTGCTAGTTCCGTATTTCCCAGGATCACCCCAAGCATGTTGTTGAAATCATGGGCCACACCGCCGGCCAGCCGGCCGACTGATTCCATCTTCAGGGCCTGAAGGAGCTGGGCCCGGAGTTTTTCCTTCTCAGCTTCTGCCCGCTTCCGTTCGGTGATGTCTCCATAGATGACGACCACGCCATATTTTTTAAGATGCAGCGGGGCTGCCGATACATTCATCCAAATAATTTCAGTATCGGATTTCACCATTCCCATTTCGATATTTTCAATCGGCCGTTTCTCTTTCAGAGCCCTCACACCAGCGTATTCTGCCACAGGCATCGGCGATCCGTCGGGACGGATGATCCCCCATGCCGGCTCGTCAATGGTCCGGGTCTCATGTTCAGTTTCAGGTGCTCCCAGAAACTTTTCTGATACGGTATTAGATTCAACGATATTTCCGAATTGATCGGAAACGGTGATTCCCAGAGGAAATGTGTCAAAAAGGACCCGATATTTTTTTTCACTTTCCAGCAGATCTTTTTCCTGATTTTTTTGATCGGTGACGTCATTATAGATGGTCACCACCTCTCCTGTGGGTAATTTAAAGATATGATTCTCATAATAATTTGCGAAATTGTCATCCTGGTAAATCCTGACTGGATAATACTCAGGAATACCGGTTTCCCATACTTTTTTCATTACGGGAATCAATCCGTAGTCGTCAATATTGGGCCTCAGGTCAAAAAGACTCTTTCCCAGCACTTCATCCAGGCTTTTTCTTTCCAACTCAAGGCTTTTCCGGTTAAACTCCCGAATAATATAATCCTTCCCCTTTGATCCGTCATTTCTGACTTCAAAAACAGCAGACCCGCTGGTCATATGGTTAAATAATCTCCGGAACAGCACCTCTTTTTCGATGAGTGCTTTTTCCGCCTGCTGACGTTCCTTCACCTCCGATTTCAGCCTTGTGTTGATAACAATCAGAAAGCCGGTACCGCTGGCCAGCAGCACGATTACAAATATGGCGGCAAAGAAAGACCGGTTCAGCCAGGGAGGGGGATGCTGTGATATGGGATCATACAAGAAACCTTCCAGGGAAAAGTCGGCGTCCAGAAGTCCCAGGTTTTGATAAACTCCTGCAATATGCTGCCATCTGCCCTGGTTCATATGCCCGATTTGCACCAGGTCGGGGATCATCATTTTTTGCATGGCTTCAGCCTCAAAGTTCAAATGGTCGGGATGTTTTTTCACGCCATACTCTGCGATAAGCAGATCAATGATTTCCCGGGTATGGGCCATGGCATATTCCCATCCCTTCAGCGACGCGTCTAAAAACGACTGCACCCGCCGGGGGTGCTTCCGGATTTCGACTTCCGTGGTAAACAGGCAGTCACTGTAAAAATCAACCCCATTTGTCCGGGGAGAGATAACTGCCGGCTCAACCCCCTGTTGAAGAAGCTGCCAGGGTTCATTGGTTACATAAGCGCTGACCGCATCGGTGCGCCTTTCGATCAGATCATCAAGACGATAGGTTTGATCGAGACGATGAAAAGCTTCCAGAGGCACCCCTTCATTTAGAAAGGCAGCCAGAATGTCTGCATCTTTTTTTCCGGGAAGCAGCATGACGCGTTTTCCGATAAGATCCTGGATCGTTGATATGCCTGCATCCCTTCTGACAAGCAGAACGGACGGCGAATGTTGAAATATGGGGGCCAGTACCACAAAAGAATTGCCGTCTCTTCGGTGAAGCAGGAGCTCGGCGCCGGCTACCCCGTACTGAGCCCGGCCGCTGAGCACTTCCTCCCGGGCAAATTTTCCCTGCCCGCCCTCGACAAGTGTCACCTCTAATCCGGCCTGCTTGTAATAACCCTTATGCAAGGCAGCATAATATCCGGCAAACTGGAACTGGTGTTTCCAGGCAAGCTGCAGGGCCACTTTTTCTGAAGCGTCAGGTGTCCCGGCATCTATAAAAATAAGCAGAATTGACAAAAGGATTGCCGATGTAATTCGGGTGATGAATACTTTATCTCTTAACAACTGAGCTTTTAGCACATCTCTTTTCCCTTCTTCATTGCTGCCGACAGTCTTCATCTGTCTGAAAACATATCCTTCAATTCATCGGTTTGGCCCGGGGTTTAAAAAATTCCAGATCAGATTCTTTGGGAAAATTTATCCTGAGAAGGTAACATCATGGACCCCGTAAAAGAAAATCGCCGCACCTCTTATAACCAGTGAACGACTGGTCAATTTCTATTTTTGGAGTTTGATGGTAAAGGCTGTGAAAACACCCCATACCCAGTTAAAGAACAAAACAAATACCGGCGTATATAGACCTAATTCCAGCCTGCCATTCCTTTGTGAACCTGAAAAGGAAAAACAACAAATAGTTGGACTATCGTAGGCAGAAGGCTCAGCATTGTGCCTTTAAAAAATAAGTTTGATTTATAGACTGGGAGAACAAATGTGAGACCCCAAAGACCGCCCCATACAATACGAGGGTAAAGCCAGTTCAAATTCAAAGAGGGAGAAATGGCAACCCCTAATGACGAAGTAATATCGAAGTTCCCAAAAATCCAGACAGTCAGGCTGTTTGCTAACCCCCCTAAACAACCGGCTGCAAAGAAAACCAATATTTTGTTCATACAAACGCTCCAGTTTAAACGGTAAGGTTCGTGCCGCATGTGTCGAAAAGCTTCATAAAATTTTCCAAACATTGAGCAGTCGAACGCCGTTCAGGTATTTACAGGATTCGCTGAAATCGCCAGGTTTTTTCAAATTTCAGCCATACTTGAATTACCATTGATTTGCTTCAAATTCAATCATTCTTATTCAATCGGTAATCTTTTGGAAAAAGCAATAAAATTTTTCGACAATCTGTATCGCATGGTTCAGCATGGCACACTATCCAGCCGCCACATATGAAAAAACCGTGAGATTATAGTAAAATGAAAATTAATTGATAAAATTGCGAAATAAAAGCGCAGGGATGTCAGCGGTCAATTGTCTGGATTTCCGATCCGGATTTCCGTAAAAAATCAAAGCGACGAACTGGGACTGCTCGGCAGTGGAACATCAGCTTATTCCATGACATATCGGGGATAGGTCTGTTTGGCGGCCCGAGCCTCCTCTAAATCGATATCTATGGTGAGGATCCACTGTCGCGGGTCGGTCAGGCACCGAACGGCACCTCTTTCCGGTTCGATGATCCAGCCGGTCCCGCCAAAATCCTCACCCGGCACATTGGGGCCGTTGAAGTTGGAAGACAGGCAGAAGGCCCCGGCAACAATGGCGGCGGCCCTCCCTCCCGGTACCCAGATGTCTTCTCCGGATGCGGGCGTGGCCCGGGGACAGATCAGGATATCCACTCCCTGGCGTTTGTATTCCCTGGCCCGGTCCGTAAACCACAGGTCCGTGCAGATCATGAACCCGAGGGTCACTCCGTTCACCTGGGCCGCCTGGAATTGGCCGCTGCCCCGCTGGTACCAGGCGGCTTCGAAATATCCGGGCTCGTCGGGCAGATAGTATTTTTCATGGCAGGGCAGAACCCCCTCCTGCCGGGTCCAGACAATACCCTGATTCAACCGGTGCCCTTTTTGTGTCACCGGCCGGGACAGGGCCACCATGTCGATCGGCAGTTCTTCCAGCCGTCCGATCCAGACGTCGTGAGCCGATACCGCCTTGTTCCATAAGGCGGGTTCCACCTGGTCAGACCGGGTGATCCAGGGAAAAAACGGCATTTCCGGCAGCACCAGCAGATCGGATGGGTCCGATGCCAGGTGATCCATCAGCGCATTCCACAGGGTGTCATTCTGCGCCCAGTTGTCAGGCAGTTCACATACGGTTACTTTCATCATGACTCCGGTATTTTTCAAGTTTTGACTGTCAGCTTCAGATCAGTCCCTAAATGGCCTTTTTTAAAGGAAACTGTCTGTTAAAGCAAGCGGAAATGAGTGTCGCGGTGCAGTCAATCGACACTTATCTCTGCCTGTTTTTTCCGAACCTCCTGATAAATCCGGTGGGCCGCGGGCAAGTCGATTTTTTCAAAAGAAATCGTGTCGCCCGGTATCCGGCCGGCCGGCACACGGCATGGGCATCAAGGATATCCTCGGTCAGGCGGCAGACCGGCTTGTCAAAAATTTTTGCGGTCATAGGCCATGTCCTCCCCATGGGCCTCACCTGGATGCTCCCGGCTTCCAGGGTCTGGCGCATGGTTTCCCCCTTTTACCGGCCGGCGCCGAATCCCAGCAGGTCCGGGTAGCCTGGGTGGGCACCGATGCCCACGTTTTTTTCCAGTGCGAGTGACACGGTGCCGCCCATGACCATTGGATTACCGGCATGGAAGCCGCAGGCGATGTTGGCCATTACCTTTTTGTTCATGCCCATGGTATAGGCTCCGAAGCTCTCTCCCATATCACAGTTCAAATCGATGCGTTTCATGGTTGGTTTCCTTGTGTTTGGTTGGATGGATTCATCCCTGACGGGTCCGTCAGTTTGCCGACATCAGATCCGGCAGGTACAGTGCGATTTTCGGAAACACCGTCAGAACCGCCGTGGTCAGCAGCATCAGAAAGAAAAACGGCAGCGCGAACCGGGCGATCCGCATGATAGGTTCTCCGGTGAGCCCCTGGATCACGAACAGGTTGAATCCCACCGGCGGGGTGATCTGGCTGACCTCCACCATCAGGATCAGGTAAATCCCGAACCAGATGGGATCGAATCCGGCTGCCGTGACCATGGGCAGGGCGATGGGCAGGGTCATCACCACGATGGAAAATCCGTCCAGCAGACACCCCAGCAGGATGTACACCCCGCCCAGAAGGATCATGAGCATATACGGGGACAGGTCCATCTGGGTGATGGCCTGGGTAATGGCCGCCGGAATACCCAAAAATCCCATGACTCGGGACAAAAATCCGGCTCCCACCACAATGAGCATGATCATGGCGTTGGTTTTCACTGCGCCTTTCAGGCAGTCGAACAGGATTCCGGCGGTCATCTGCCGGTTGAGAACAGCAAATCCGAATGCCCCCAGCACCCCCAGGGCCGCCGCTTCCGTGGGAGTGGCATATCCGCCGTAGATACTGCCCAGGACCATGAGAATCAGGGTTACGGTGGGGGCCAGGTCCTTGAGGCCCATGAGCCGGTCGGTCCAGGAATAAGTTTCCTGGGACTGGGGCGCGATTTCCGGATTTTGGATTCCCCGGAAAATGATATAGGCGGAATACACCCCGGACAGCAGCAAACCCGGCAGAACCCCTGCCATGAACATTTTACCGATGGAGACCTCTGCCAGGATGGCATAGATGATCATGATCAGGGACGGGGGGATCAGGAATCCAAGGGTGCCGGCCCCGGCAAGGGATCCCATGGACAGGCTTCGGTCATACCCGAGTTTGTCGAATTCTGCCAGGGTGATCCGTCCCACCGTGGCGGTGGTGGCGGCACTGGACCCGGACACCGCCGCAAACAGAGTGCAGGAGACGATATTCATGAGCAGCAATCCTCCTGGCAGCCGGTACAGCCAGGGCACCAGTGCCCGGAACAGCCGTTCCGAAATCCCGGATCGATACAGGATTTCTCCCATGAGAATAAAAAGCGGCAGGGCCACATACTCCCATTTTTCAATCGTGGCCCACACCGAGGAGGCCATGTTGTTGCCGGCGGGCAGGGAAGAAAAAAAGGTCATGCCGATGAATCCGACAACGAACAGGGCAAATCCTACCCACACGCCTGCGGCCAGCAGCAGAAACAAGGACCCGAACACCACCGCGGACATGAAGACCAGATCCGCTTCCATTACACGACCTCCTCTTTGGTGCGGATGGCCTGCCAGGTTTTGATGGCGGTGGCGACCAGCTGGATGAAGAATCCAGTGGCCCCGGCCAGCATCATCACCTGGGGGATCCACAGGGGGGTGTTGGTCAATGTGCCGGAGGTGGAGTCATACCGATACGCAGACTGGACCATTTTAAGAAGATACCACCACAAATATCCCATGAACACCGTTGTGACCAGGGTGGCGGCAAATGTGATGACCCGGGCCGCCGGACCCGGCAGAAATCCAAGCACCAAGGTGATCCGGATATGGCCTTTTTCCTTGAGACAGTATCCCGCTCCCAGAAAAATGATGGCAGCCAAGCCGTAGGCACTGTATTCATCGGCAATCAGCGTGGTTTTTTCAAATAAGTTCCAGATAAAGATTTCCACTATGATCAGTATGGTCATCAATCCCAGCAGCACGGCAGACACCCCCGCAGTGATATCGCTCAGCCGGTCGGAAATTTTCACAAACACATTCATGGAACTCCCCGGATTTTTTGGTATTTTATGGTTTATCCGGCCGGTTCCGGACAGAAACCGGAAAAAAAGATCCTCGTCCTGAGCCTGGCCGGATTCGGTGATAGATGGTCAGGTCACCGGGGTTATTTTCTGCCGGTGATTTTGTAGTACTGAGCCAGGATCGCCTGGGCGTCATCGCCTGCTTTCTGGGCCCATTCAGCCCGCAGTTGTTCACCCACTTCGTTGAGTTCGGCCCGGAATCCGGCATTCACAGGTTGATGATCATGCCGTTTTCCCGGAGGATAGCCCGAGATTTGCGGTCCATGTCGCCGGCCAGGTTCCACATCTCATCTTCCATTTCAGCCGCGATTTCCAGGATGGCATCCCTGGTTTTCTGGTCCAGTTTGTTCCAGACGTCCCTGTTCACATTGATCATGTTCACCGGTCCCACAATGTTGATGGGCGTGAAATATTTGAGCACTTCCCAGCCTTGGCATCCACGCCGGACGGGGAGGACGTGTACATGGAGTCCAGAAGTCCCGCTTTCATGGCCGGATACACCTCGGAGAACGGCATTTTTCTGGCCGCAATGCCGGTGACGTTGCCAAAAGCCAGGCCGGTGCCGTCATACACCCGCATTTTCAAGCCCTTGAGATCCTCAACCGAAGAGACGGGGCGCTGGGTGTAGATGCCGGAAAAAGGCCACACTGAGGTGTACAGGGTGATCTGGTTGAATTTTTCAAGGTGTTTGGCATAGACTGGCTTGGACAGCTGGTACAGAAGACGCTGCTCAAACGCGTTGGTGGCGATGAACGGCTGGGCCGTCAACGCCAGCACCGGGGCATCCCCTTCCACCATGCCGGTGGGTATTTCGGCAATGGCCAGCTGGCTTTCAGCCACGGCCCGCAACAGTTCCGGCCCCTTGAACCCTAAGGAAGCGCCGGCATGAAGCACAATGGTGACCTCTCCGTTGGTGGCTTCGGTCACGGCATCGGCGAACCGCTGGGCCCCCTGAGAGTGAAAGTTGCCGGCCGGGTAATTCAGGTGAAGATCCCATTTGGTTTTGGCTATTCCAGGTGCGGCCAGGATCAGACAACCGATCAGGGCGGTTAAGATAATAAAGAATTTTTTCATGTCGTTCTCCTTGATGAAGCAGGTTAATATGACCATGCGTTTTCACGCAGTATACCATTGATTCAGGATGTCATGAACACGACGATCCGGTTTCTGAACGTCTGGATATGCTTGCCGATCAGCTGTTTGACTTGTGTTACATTTCTCTGGGCCAGTCCTTTGATGATCCGCTCATGTTCCCCCACCACGGATTCATAATGGGTTTCCAGCGGGTGACGGGGATCGATGACGTTATCATAGGACAGGTAGGAGAGCCGTTTGGCTTCCGTGCGGATATCTTTGACCGCCCGGATCAGAAACTCGTTTCTGGAACACCTGGCAAAATGCATGTGGAATTCGTGATTGGCTTCCACCAAACCAAAACATCATCGGCCAATACCGCTTTCCGGGCTTCCTGGTTGGCTGCTTCCATCTTTTCCAGAAACAGGGTGCAGTCCCGTTCCACGGCGATATCCACGATTCCCATCTCGATCAGGGCCATGCTTTCGAACATCGCTTTGGTGTTCTGGAGGGTGACTGGCCTTACAATCACCCCTTTGTTGGGATGGGATTCCACCATTCCTTCACCCTGGAGCCGCACCAGGGCCTCCCGGATCGGGGTCCGGCCAATACCCAAATCATCCATCAACTGGTTCTCTTCCAGATTCTGACTGGGCTGATATTCCAGGCAGATGATTTTTTTTGCCAGCAATTCATAGGCTTTGGCCGCCAGCGGCTGTTTGGGGCTGTTTCCATTGTTTATCGGCTTGGCCATTGATCTGCCTTTTTTGTTGCCGGGTTCTTTTATGATCGAAAATATACTTGACATAGATTTAAAATATATGTCAAGTATATTTTTCATATTTCGTGCCCACTTGATTTACAACGACGTCATCAGTCAAAGGAGCCAGCCATGGACAAACAGATTCATACGGTCACTTCTCCGGTCATGGGAACCGTTTACCGGTCATCCGCACCGGACTCCCCCCACCTGGTGGAACCCGGCCAGTCCGTCAAACCCGAAGACATTGTCTGCATGATCGAATCCATGAAAATTTTTACGGAAATCCGGTGCGGCCATGCCGGAACGGTTAAAAAAATCCTGGTGGGAAATGAAGAGCCGGTCATGAAAAACCAGGCATTGATGGAGATCGAACTGGATTGATCATCCAATCAGCACAGCCGGTTTCTGGAATAACGGCTGTTTCCGCTTCAGCAACAACCAGGTTGGGAGACAGGGGATGGGGTTTAAAAAAATTCTGATCGCAAACCGAGGAGAGATCGCTTTACGGATCATCCGGACCTGCCGGGAAATGGGAATCAGCACGGTAGCCGTGTATTCGGATGCGGACAGGGACAGCCGTCATGTGAGGCAGGCGGATGAAGCCGTGCACATCGGTCCGGCATTGAGCCGCAAAAGCTATCTGAACCAGAAAGCCGTCATTGAGGCGGCCCGACAGACCGGTGCGGATGCCGTGCACCCGGGATACGGGTTTCTGTCTGAAAATGCCACCTTTGCACAGGCCTGCCAGGAAAACGGTTTCACCTTTATCGGCCCATCCGCCTCTACTATTGCTGCGGCCGGGGACAAATCAGCGGCCCGGCAGATCCTGATGGATCTGGACGTCCCTGTGATTCCCGGCTCCAGGGATGTGATTGCGACCCCCAAGGCGGCCTGTGATGCCGCGGACCAGGTCGCTACCCGGTGATTCTGAAGGCTGCCGGCGGCGGCGGGGGCCGGGGCATGCGGATTGCGGAAAACCGGCAGGATCTGCTGGCCGCTTTTCCCGTGGCATCGGCCGAAGCCGGGGCTGCGTTCGGCAACCCGGCCTTATACCTGGAAAAATACATTGAAAAACCCCGGCATATCGAGATCCAGGTGCTGGGGGACCGGTTCGGCAATTACGTACACCTGGGGGAACGGGAATGCAGCATTCAGATGCGGTACCAGAAACTCATTGAGGAAGCCCCGTCTCCTTTTGTGAATACCTCTCTCAGAGAAGAACTGGGCCGCACCGCCATTCGCATCGCAAAGGCTTTTGACTATGTCAATGCCGGTACCGTGGAATTTCTGGTGGACAAGGATAAACAGTATTATTTCATGGAGGTGAATGCCCGGGTTCAGGTGGAACATCCCGTGACCGAACTGATTACCGGCCTGGACATTGTCCGAAAACAGATCGAGATCGCCGCCGGACACGAGCTGGGTTTGTCCCAGCCCGATATCCGGTTTCATGGCTGGGCCATGGAGTGCCGCATCAACGCATCAGATCCTTCAGACAATTTCATGCCCTCCCCGGGCGAGATCATCTCCGTGACATTTCCGGGCGGCCCCGGGGTGCGGTTGGACACCCATATCCATGACCGGTACATGGTTACCCCGTTTTATGATTCGCTTATCGGTAAACTGTGTGTGTGGGCCCCGGAGCGGACCCTTGCCATTAACCGCATGACACGGGCTTTGAATGAGTTCGAAATCATCGGGATTGCTACCCCCATCGATTTTTACAAACAGGTGTTTGAAAATCCGAAATTCCGGGCCGGAGACATTGACACCCATTTTCTGGAACAGATGAACAAGGGGTGAGAAACCCCACATGACAAGGGAGGCAGACATGACAGACCGCATATGGCTCCAGGACCTGACCTGGGAAGAGATCCGGGATTATATTGAAACCGGCGGCCGCACCATTTTGCTGCCCTTCGGCAGCACGGAACAGCACGGCCCCCACCTGCCCGTGGGCACCGATACCCTGGTGGCAATAACCCTGGCTGAAGACGCTGCGGCCCGGGCCGGTATACTGGCGGCTCCGCCCCTGTGGTTCGGATGGAGTCCCCACCACATGGTGCTGCCCGGCACCATCACCATCCGGCCGGAACTTTTGGCGGAATTCGCCTTTGACATGGTGGCTTCCCTGCATCACCATGGGTTTGACAACTTTGTGTTCATCAATGGCCACCGCATCGTCAACATTACCTGGATGCAGATCGCCGGCGAAAAAGCCAAACGGGAACTGGGCGTGAACCTGGTGATTTTCGATCCCGCTTACATGTCCAAGACCTTCACCAAAAAAATGGGATGGGGGGAGGTGGGGCATGCCGAAGAGATCGAAGGGTCCCATATGATGCATCGGTACCCGGACCTGGTGAAAATGGACCGGGCCGTTGACAATCCCCACGAGAAAAATCCCCTGTACAGCGTGGATCCCTCTTTTGAAGGGGACACCCTTTGCTATGTGCCGTCCAGCCCGGAACAGATGGCGGCGCTCACAAAAACTTCGGGCGGTACCACGGGTGAGCCGTCCAAAGCCACGGCCGAAGGAGGCAAAGCCTATCACGACCACCTGGTGGCAAAGCTGGTGGAAGTGATCGAAATGCTCCAGTCAGTCGGATGAATGTGTCAGATATCCGGCCGGGTTCCTGTTGAACCCATATAGACCACGGGGCAGTCTGCAGCCTGAAAGAAATTAAGGGCGCGACAGCCGGGGCATTGCCCGGCATCAAACCCGGAAGCAACTCAAATGAGTTACTTAAAAATCAGACCCTGGGTTTACCCGGATCAAATAAGCCAAAAAATTCACGGGAGATGGTTTTGACCAATAGGGAGGTCTACAATGAAACTTGAGCCGTTCCGGCTGGAACGCTACTTTGCAGTCCATGAGTTTTCCGCCTCTTTTCTTCTGTGTACGTCGGATTGCGAGAGCATGGAACTGGGGGAGCTGCTGTCACTGGAACCCGATGCAGCGGAGCGGTTTCAGTCGCTCTGGCTGGGGTATACCGAATCCGCAGGCGATCCCGGGTTAAGGGAGGCTGTGGCCGCATTGTACGAAACAATCACCGCCGATCATGTACTTATGCACGCCGGGGCCGAAGAAGCGATCTTTAATTTCATGAATGTGGCCCTCAGCCCCGGGGATCACGTCATCGTGCATGGGCCTTGTTATCAGTCCCTTGCGGAAGTGGCCCGGAGTATCGGTGCCGACGTTTCCGAATGGCGCGGGGATCCCGGGCATGGATGGGAGCTTGATTTTGGCACACTCAAAACGCTTCTGACCCCCCGGACCCGGGTGGTGGTGGTCAATTTTCCCCACAACCCCACGGGTTTTCTGCCTGAATCCGACTTTATCCAGGAACTGTCAGACCTTTCCGAAAGACACGGCTTCATCATTTTCTCCGATGAAGTCTACCGGGGCCTCGAGCTGGACCCTTCCGACCGTCTTCCGGCGGTTGCGGATATCAACGACCGGGCCGTGTCCCTGGGTGTCATGTCCAAAACCTTCGGCCTGGCAGGCCTGAGAATCGGGTGGGTTGCCACCCGCAATACCCGGATTTTCAATGAAATGGCGGCATTTAAGGATTACACCACCATCTGTAACAGTGCCCCCAGTGAGTTTCTGGCCACCATTGCACTCCGGAACGCCGGGAAAATCGCCCTGCGCAACCTTCGGATCATTCAGGATAATCTCGATCATCTGGACCGGTTTTTTGCCAGTCATGCCGGGCTGTTCCACTGGTGCCGGCCCAAAGCCGGTTCGGTCGCTTTTCCGACCTTGTTGAAGGGACGTGTGGAGGCCTTCTGCACGGAACTTGTGGAAAAAGCCGGTGTTCTTCTGTTGCCGGGAACTCTTTATGATCAGGGGTTGAACGCCTTCCGGGTCGGTTTCGGCCGGAAAAACGTCCCGGAAGCTCTCCGGGAATTTGATGCTTATCTGAAAACACACACACGGTAAGGTTCATTGCCCGCAATTTTAGTTGTTTTGGGGAAAAATCAAATCTTGAAAACACAACAAGCACATGTTGTTTTTGCTTCAAGTCACTGAATTTTTGTCCGGTTTTTGAGTGAAATCCATCGTGTGGTAAAGGCATTCTTCCAGTGGCAACATGGACATTCAAACAGTTCAATAATCGATCCAAGTTGCGCACCTCCTTTATGTTCGGTCACACGCAATGATTATCCCTGGGGAGAACCGTATAGTGCAACGGCCGAACCCGATGCTTTGGTTGTTTGTCTGTGTGACCGCACCAGTCATCAAGCTCGTCTGTATACTCAGTTGCAGGCCAGACTTCAGGCAAGAGAAAGACAGCGGGTTCGTTTTTGAAAGACTGGACAGCGGCGACTCCTAAAACCTTGTCCATGTGATGGATCCAATTCGATGGACAGATTCATAAAAATACCCGTTGTAATCAAGCCCGCATCATAGCCGCCACGAGTCGCATTCCTGCAATCCAGGGCCTTTCAAATCTAGCAATCCGTCCTGTAAATTTGTCTTTAACTGTTTGTAATTATGAATATTCAAAGGTATTTTCGGTTTTATGCCAACCTGGCATATGGTTTGCATTTCAGCCATGGAAAGTCATGAAAACATCATGTCGGCAGCAGATGGCTGTGCCACAATGAACGGGAGAAACGGAACGGGAGAAAAGAAACAATATGGAAAAAATACTGATCGTCGGGTGTAAAAAAGCCATGGATGATGTATGTATCGGATGCAGCAGATGCTTGGTGGGATTCAACAGAAAAGACGGGGAGTTCAGCGCATATCAAGACACGGATGCGGAGATCACGGGATTGTTGAACTGCGGGGACTGCCCGGGCGCAACCATTGTCACGCGCTTGGCCCAGGTGAACTTGTGGAATGCGCCCATGAAAGAAAAAATCACCAAGATCCATATCGGCCCGTGCATCACGGATCACTGCCCCCACAAAGAGGTCATTGTCAAAAAAATAAAAGCCAAATCCGGTGTCGAAGTGATCGAAGGGACCCATCCCTACAAACCGGATAATATTTTTGCCTGATTATTATTAAGGAATAATCCCATGCCTTTATTTGATTTTCTATGCAATGACTGCGGCCGGGCCTGTGAACTGCTCATCACCGGTTCCGGGGATGAACCAAAGTGTAGGGCCTGCGGAAGCACCAACCTGACCAAACAGATGTCAGCCCATTCAGCCATGTCCGGACCGGGAAAATTTCGAAAACCCGGACCGGGGGATACGGCCTGCTGTGGCGCGGCACCTGGACAGGCATCGGGTTGTGCCGGTCCCGGCAGCTGCTGTGGCAAAGCGTTCTGATCATGGATAAACTGGATGTGTTTCTGGACAATCTTCAGAACGAAATTTTTGAAGAAGCCAGGCAGGCCCTGGGTGAAAAGGGATTCCACCGATGGCGCAACCCTAAGTTCTGCGGCCGGATGGAAAATCCGGACGGCTATGGCCGTGTTACCGGGGAATGCGGCGATACCATGGAAATCTTTCTAAAATTCAAAGACAACCGGATATCTCATGCCTCCTATGTCACAAATGGATGCGCCTCCAGTTCCATTAGCGGCTCCTTTGCTGCTGAACTGACGCTGGGAAAAAATCCGGATGAACTCACCGACATTACAGATCAAAAAGTCCTGGAAACTATCGGCAGATTACCTGAAAAAGACCGGCACTGTGCCGGCCTTGCTGCAAGGACTGTCCAGGAAGCACTCAACGATTACATGATCCGCCAGCGGAACAGGAAATAATATCATGGCCAATAATTGTTTCATGTGATCAAGGAAAAAAGAAGGAAGCTTCCGGCGGGGCCCTGACCCGATAGGACCTGAACCCCGCTGGGAGCTCTTGCGGTATGGTTGTCCGTTAAATTCTGAAAAGAGACAAAGGAGACGGACAGATGCTGTCTATGATTGCCAGATCCTTCTTTGAGCAATACCCTTTGGAGACCCAGCCGGTGTCATATCCTTTCTGGGTGATGACTTGCAGATGGGTATGGTAAAACCAGTTGCCGTTCTCGTGGAAATCACCGATGAATGCAAATACGTCACCGGCGGCAAACCGGTCTCCAGGGGTGGGCAGCTTTTTATTGTTCAGGTGCCCGTACAGACTGTAAAACGTGTCGAATTTTGGGTTCTCATGGCGCAGCAGCACATTGCCGCCGTAGTTTCCCTGGCCTTGTTCGTATCCGCTTTCCTGGACCACACTGTCCAGGGGGGCACAAACAGGGGTTCCCAGCGGGACGATGATGTCCAGCCCCAGGTGAAAATACCGCTGTTCCTCCTGCATCTGGGGATACCGGGACAAAATGGTCTCCCGGTTTTCCAGGTAGGAAGCCAGGCCCCAGGTGTGCTGATCTGTCATGGCCTGGATCAGCCAGCGTTGAAACGCCGGCTGGTCCGTGATGTCCACTGCATCAAATACCTTTGATCCCACAGACAGGTCCACGATCAGCGGGTCTCCTGTCAATCCCTTGAACACTGGTAATATCTGAATATCTTTGCAATAGGTAATATAAGGGTATTTCATTCCGTTTTGTCCTTTTTCAGGAAACCAAAAAGTCGTTGGTTTTGATCAATCCGGGCACCCGTAACACGGGGTGACCGGTTTCCGACAGGGGGGTCCCTTCCGGAAACCGGAATCCCGGTGCCATTGAAGAATAATATGCCTGATCATAACACCGCAGTTCTACATCTACGTCATCTCCTCTTCGGATCAGAGTGGAAGTCAGCCCATAGTCCGCTTCTCCCAGTGGCGTGGCAATGATATACCGTGGAATCTCACGGCCGGACCCTTCTCTTCGAACTTTGGTGGCGATATCCACGATATCGTAAGAATCCACTGGGTGGGCCGTGTTCCAGGATGTCTGAATCGGAAGTCCTGCCACATAAAGATGGTGAAATTCGATGCCGGCACTGCGAAGGGCATAGGCCAGGTCATGAATCCGGGCCTCATCGTCGTTGATGCCCCCCAGCAGCGGGACATTGGCATACACGGTGATGCCCTTGCAGCTCAGTCGGCGTGCACTGACCGCGTGATTCGGGGTCACATCCGATGCAGTCATAAACCATGTTTCGATTTCCAGCCGCAGAGGTGAGACCACGAACAGCGAATTGACCTCTCCCAGATAACCGACCCTGGACCGTGTGAACGCCAGGGGATCTGCGGCCAGTTGCATGGAACTGACGCGCAAGGCATTGACATGGGGGATATCCGACAGGTTTCTGGCGATGCGGCGAATGTCAAACAGGTGGTCCAACGCCTCGCCCGTGACAAGGACATCCGTGATCCGGGGATCTTTGGCAATATAGGCGAATTCCGCGTCCCCGGCCCAGGGGTGAATGCATACCCGGGTCTCATGCAGGCGGGATACGCCTTCCACACCGGTTTCCACGATAGCGTTTGAGTGCTGGAAGGTTTCTGCCAAGGCGGTTTTCAGTCGCTCCACTTCCTCGGGCAGTGCTTCCGGGTTGACCGGGGCGGTTTTTTCAGGCCGATTGCCGGCCAAGTGGCCCTCATTGCCGATTTTTGCCATGTATTGGATATCAATGGTGCCTTCGGCATTGACCCGGATATTGGACAATGAATTGGCCAGGGGGGCGAACGCCTTGAAATATTCCGGGGTGTAGGGGGTGCGGATCCATACGAAATGGTTCTGGTTCTCCACTTTTTCCACGGCCCAGCCGCTGGAATACCAGTCCATTTTCCCGATGGGCGTGGCCGTGCAGATCCTCGGGACCACCCGGTCGGACAGGTGGGCTCTCAGGTAAAGAGCGATATCGATCCCGTCGGACAGGGGTTTCCAGTAAATGGAGTTGCCGTGGATGGGGCTGCACGGAATATAGATATAGTGCAGCTCAGCCCCGGCACCCCGCAGCAGGCCGAACAGGCGCACCA
>LQAF01000087.1_pt1 | contig 19908 bp, 23 predicted proteins | sample 1535781 | NCBI WGS metagenome assembly LQAF01 (sample SAMN04331583, study PRJNA305678) | bioreactor metagenome | isolation source: bioreactor_2 inoculated with Wadden Sea sediment 2nd replicate of a... | place: Germany:Bremen
GAACACCACGCCCAGCATGGTCAGGAAGGACCTGAGTTTGTGGAGCAGCAGTGTCTGGATGCCGGAGGCCAGCTCTCTGGAAAATTTGATCTGTCTCATCTCACTTTCTCTCGATCCGGTCAATCCGGCCGTCTTTCATATACAGCAGATTCCGGGCATACTCGGCAAGATCGGGTTCATGGGTCACCATGATGATGGTTTTACCGCCATTATGCAGGGACCTGAGCAGGTCCATGATCTGACGGCTGGTCCGTGTATCCAGATTTCCAGTGGGTTCATCCGCCAGAATCAGATCCGGATCCGACGCCAAAGCCCGGGCAATGGCCACCCGCTGCATCTGTCCCCCGGACAGCTCAGACGGACGGTGGGTCAGCCGGGTCTCAAGCCCCACCATGGAGGCAAGATCCCGTGCACGGGCAGCGCTCTTTTCTTTTTCCCAGCCCAGGTAATACAACGGCAGCTCGACATTGCGCTGGACCGTGAGCTGAGGAATCAAATTGAAACTCTGAAAGATAAACCCCAGGTGCCTCAAACGGATATCGCTTAAGGCATCATCATCATACGCGCTGATATCGGTGCCCTGAAACAGATACCGACCCGAAGTCAGGCGGTCCAGACATCCGATAATGTTCATGAGCGTGCTTTTACCGGACCCGCTGGAGCCCATGATCGCCCAGAAACTGCCTTTTTCAAATGCCGCATCAATGCCGTCCAGGGCCGCCACCTGCTGCTGGCCCATAACATACACCTTTCCGGCATTTTCAAGCCTGATGACCGTTTCCGGCCGGGCATGTGTCATCCTTGAAACCGCACTCCTTATTCTTTTGTCCGGGATTCTTTTGTCTCTTGCATCAAAGAAGCCTCTTTTTGCGCAACCCTGAGCGGCGGGGTGAGCAGCACAACATCCCCGGGCGCCAGTCCCTGCTTCACATGAATCAACCGGTTGTTGTCCATCCCGGTCTCCACCTTCCGGGGGACAAATCCGCTGCCTGACCTGACATATACCGTGGGAACCCCTTCCACCCGCAGAACCGCCTGGACCGGCACGGACAGCACATTGTCATGTGTTTCAACAATGATCCGGGCCTGGCAGCTCATACCTGTTCTCATGTTGCTGTCATTGCCGTCCAGATATATCTGAGTGGTGAACACCTTCAGATCCGGATTCATCCAGATGCTCTGGGCATCTGGCAAGGGGGCGATCTGGGTGATCCTGCCGGAAAATTCCCGGCCCGGAAGCGCGTCCACCGTCACTTTTGCGGGCATTCCCTTTTTCACCTTTTTGAGGTTGGATTCATGAATGGCGATCTCCGCATTGCTGGAACTGGCTGTGGGCAGGTAGATCAGTTCCTGCCGCTCCCGGATATCCTGGCCTTCCTGAAGCGGTTCGGTATTTCGCCGGAACATCCCGCTCTGGGCGCTGGTGGCGTAAATCACCAGCCGTTGGCCGGTGAAAAAATTCCGGTTTTTCCCAGCTGCTCAAGGATTTTTTCCAGTTTGTCCTTCTGCCGTTGAAACTCCGCTTTCCGGGCCTTGAGTTCCGCTTCGGCTTGCACCACATCGGCCCGGGCCTTTCGCCGTGTCCGTTCCAGGGCCATCTCAGCCTGACTGACATCACTTTTACGCTGGGCCAGGTCCCGTTGATTTGTGTAATTGACCAGCAGATCCAGATTGTTTTTTGCCAGGACCAGGTCCAGGGCCTTTTTTTTCTCTGCCAGTTCATCGGCCGCCAGCTCGGTCTGAGAAATGAATTTTTCCTCATAAAGGGTCTTTGACCATTCCAGGCGTTCCCTGGCCCGGGCCAGCTCCTCCTGGGCCAGGGTAATTTCAGCTCTGGCCTTCTGCAGGTCATTGGGATATTCACCATCTGTGTATTTTTTCAGATCCTGCCGGGCAAATTCCAGGGTCAGTTTTGCCAGATCCAGGTCACTCTTGGCCTGGTTCTCCACCACAGCCAACGTTTCCGTGGCATTGACAAACGTTGCTTCCGCGTTCTGTACCTTGATTTCCTGATCGATTTTCGCATCCATCAATGTACTGGCATCCAATTCCACCAACAGGTCCCCCTTTTTGACCTGGGTGCCTTCGGGAATCAGATACAGAATCGAAGTTTTGCCCTCCACCTCGTTTTTGATCACCAGCTGCTCTCTGGCCTTAATGGTGCCAGACTCCACCACATCGATGATCAGCGGTCCGGACTTAACCTCGTACACAGCTTCCTGGACCAAAGGCTCCGGTGAATCGGAAAACCGAAACCACAGCATGAACGAAAGGCCGACCAGAATCGCTGCTAAAACACCCCGTTTTATCCATTTTCCATCCGGCATCAAAACGATCCTTCTAATCGATATTCCTTCCACAATCCGGTATCTGTCACCGTGATCACCCCCATGTCCCGCTGAATCTCCAGCTCTGCGATGCGGTAATTCACCCCTGCCGACGTCAGATTGTTCTGGGCCGCCAGCAATGCATCCTGGGCTTCCAGCAGATCCCGGGTTTCTGCCCGGCCTGCTTCCATGAACAAAGAGATGCTTCTCACCCGCTTTTCCGCCAGGCTACTGCCTGGGCCTGGATGAGCAGAGTCTGCCGGGCCTCAAATAATTCTCTCAACCGGTTTCGTATCTCGTTTTTCACGGTATCTTCCAGTTTCTGAACATTTCTCACCGCCTGTTCCAGTTCAATAAACCGGTTGCGGTAAGCCACGGCCTCTGCCGTTCTTTCAAACGGCAGATCCAGGGTCAGCAATGCGGAAAACAGACCTTTGTCCATGCGAAGCCTGGCATTGTCCAGATCTGCGGTGGAAATGGTTCTGCGCTCCCCCGCAGACGCAGATCCCAGAAACGTCAGCTCAGCCCCCAGGGCATCGGCCGCCACCACCACCTTTCTTTGGGCATCCACCACTTTGCCCAATGCGATCTGCAAATCCTGCCGCCGATCAAGGGCCAGGGATATGGCGGTCTGCTCGGGTAACTCCAGTGGACCGGAATCCGACAGATCCCGGTCCCTAATCTCCTTGATCTGATTAAGCCGCTGTTTATCCAGTTGAACATCAGCATCCGGCGGCAATCCCAGCAGCATCTTAAATCCGTCCATCTGTCTTTTGAACGATTCTTCCGCTGACAGCCACCGCTGTCTTGCCACCAGCTGGGTCTGTACGGATTGATCCACTTCGATCTCTTTGAGCCGGCCGGCATCGCCCAGGCGCCGGCTCCGCCGTGTCAGGGCCTCCCGCCTTGTATAGTCATTTCTGGCATTGTCTACGACGTCCATCTGTTTCAACAGATTCAGATACTGGGTGCCCACCTCCACGGCAAAGGTTTTTTTGAAGTGTTCAAATGCCAGTATGGCATAGATGAGATTCTGTTCCGCCTGGCGCAGATGTTCCACAATTATATGCCGGCTTGATCCCCGCAGCAGAGGAATGGACAAACTGGCGTCCCCGGCGAGCCCCAGGGAAGAATTACCCCCGTTGAACAACAGGGCTGCCAGATCTGCTGCCACTGATGCCGTAAATTCGGCACCACCCTCAAACCGGCGCTCACCGCCCATGGATCCACTGGTGCGGGTACCTTTCTGCTCAGCGCAGTGGACAGGTCCGCGCTGAACAGCTGCTGCACCTGCCCGATGAACCGGTTCCGAAACACGTCCTGCTCTATATACAGAGCCAGGGCCGCCTGAAACACGGCCTCTTTTCGGGTTTGATACTCAAAACTGTTTTGGGCCCCGATTTCCATGGACTGATACAGGGACAGTCTCAACGGGGACACCCGTCTCTCCGGGCGGCTGTCCGTGCCGGGAGGCGGTGCCGGAAAACCGGGTTCCGGCCAGTGCTCAATCTCGGGAAGCTGGTCCGTGCCCAGAGACGCGGACCCGGCAACCGGCAATGACAGTTCTTTCAGCAATCGCCTCCGCAGGGAGTCTTCAGGGTTTTCAACCTTGAAGTCTGTCTCGGTTTCAAGCACCTGATTCCGGGAATGGACCACAATCTGCCGGACGTCGGCATCCACTTTCCGGCGGAACGCCTCCGGAGTCCGCAACCCTCAGTCACCCCCAGCATGCCGATAACCACGGCCAGAATCCATCGGGCATGAACAGACTGCAAAAATTGCAATGGCATCGGTTTTGTCAGTTTCCCTGGTTTCAGATTCAGAATATCAAATCTACCACATTCAAGACCCGTTTGGAAAGAGTTACCGGCATTCGCTCAATGGGTCGTATCTTTGCCGGATGACTCAAGCAGTTTCAAAATCACCGGAATAGCCGGCGGCATCCGGGAACTGGTCCTGATCAGATTTCGAATCATGGAAAAATGAGTGCCCGGGACCCGGATCACCGGCACCTGTCCCAGCCGGGTGGCATTCACGGAGACCAGGCCGTCCCCCATCATCTCTTTCAGCCCCGATGGCCTCTCTGAGAAAAAAATCATGCCGGCAATGATGGTCATTGGCACATCCGCCGGAATCGGCCGCTGATTCAACCGGGTCAGGAACCGGCTTCCGGGCAGCAGATCCGCACCGGCCGCCCCTGTCCCGTCCATAAGGCAGTGAAGCCAGTGCGATTTCGGGACAGACAGGTGATAGATCTGATCCCGGATCTCGGTGACAATCCGGAACCGGGCCAGAGGCGCTCCCTGGTTGGGAGTTCCCAGCAGAATCAATCGCCTGACCGCCGGCACCTCTCCTGCGACCGCTGCCTCGGAGAAATCCAAATCCGGTCGGGTCAGCATGTCCCTGGCCACCAGCCCGCCCATGGAATGGGCCACAATGTTGACCGGAGCCGGGTCTTTTCAGCCAGATTCCGCATATGGTCGAAAAAGAAACGGGAAGATGCCTGGATGGCCTGGTCATTGGGATAGGACATGACAAGGACCTGGTACTGGTTTGCCTGAAGTACCGGTCCCAGATCTTTCCACATGATACCCGGATCATCCAGGCCGTGAATCAGAACCACCCGGCCCCGGGCACTTTGATCTCCTGTCTGCCATTCGCCCCCAAAAGGGTGAATCCCCATCCGGTTTGCCAGGTTCAGGGCAGGTTCAGGGAACCGGGCCTGCACAGCCCGGTGAAATGCCTGCCGGATCTGGGATTCGCTGGGCAGGATCATCGGACGGGACCATTGAAGCAAAACGATCAACAGAATTAACCCCATCCCCGCCATCCGCCATTTTGACGACTTTAGTTGAAATGGATTGTCCAAATCTTTCATATCTGTTAGCATTCCTTTTAAATGGATAATATCTAAAAATACATCAGGAAATTCATGAACACCACCCGTCAAAAAAAGAAAATTGGAATTGTCACCGGCGGTGGAGACTGCCCCGGACTCAACGCAGTCATCCGGGCCATTGTTAAGGCCGCGGCCCTGAAGGAATGGGAAAGCATTGGCATTCAAGGCGGTTATGATGGCCTGCTGTCTCCCATGAAAACCAGGCATTTGGCGCTCAGGGACATGGATGGCCTGCTGGTCCGGGGCGGTACGATCTTGGGCACGGCCAGCAGCGGCGCGTTTTCCGCCAAAACCGGACAGGGAAAGGCCCGGCTGATTGATTCTGACATCCTGGTCCGGGCCAGGGCCAATTTTGATCATGAACACCTGTCCGCCCTGGTGGCCATCGGCGGAGACGGCACCCTGACCGTGGCATTGCAGATGTTTGAGGCGGGATGGCCTGTGATCGGCGTTCCCAAAACCATTGACAATGATCTGGAAGCCACCCTCATGACCTTTGGGTTTGATACGGCCGTCTCCTGCGCTGTAGATGCTTTAGACCGGCTTCACAGCACGGCCCAGAGTCATGACCGGGTCATGGTCTTAGAAGTCATGGGCCGGTATGCCGGATGGATCGCGGCCCAGGCAGGCCTGGCCGGCGGCGCCGATGTCATTCTGATCCCTGAAATTCCATTCCACTACGATGCAGTGTGCCGAAAAATAAATGCCCGGGAAGCGGAAGGGAAACACTTCACTATCGTGATTGTGGCGGAAGGGGCCGCACCGGCCGGACAAGATCGTATTTCTATTGAACCGGAAAAGGAAAACCGGGAACTCCGTCTGGGCGGTATCGGGCAGCGGGTGGCCGAAGAAATCCAGACCCGGACCCAGAAAGAATCCCGGTGCGTGGTGCTGGGCACCTGCAGCGGGGCGGCACCCCGACTCAGTTCGACCGCCAGTTATGCACCCGGTTCGGAGTCTATGCGGTCCAGATGATCGCCAAAAACAGTTCGGTATGATGGCGGCCCTGACCGGGACGGGCATCGCGCCGGTCCCTCTGGCCGATGCCGTAAACCGGATCCGCACCGTTCCCGAAGACGGGGAGCTGGTCATGACGGCGCGGGCCCTGGGCATCAGCTTCGGAGACGGTTAAGCCTTTCAAGGTCTTTCAGGGAACAATCCAGACCGCACAATCCGATACACACCCAATGATCTGACGGGACACCGATCCCATGAAAAAGGATTTGTTGATCCCCCGCCGGCCAATAACCAGCGTGGTGAATTTGTTTTTTTCCGCATACGCCACCACATCTTGTCCGATGCGGCGGGAACCTTCCAGGGTGTGAATGTTCATCTGATCCTTTGTGAGCCCCAGCTGTTCGAATTTTTCCATGGCTTTGGGGTAGAACAGATCCACACAGGCCCTGTCTTTCTTTTCAATAATATGAACGAATTCCGGGTCCGCCTCCAAGTCAATTTCACAATAGTTGCGGGCTGTGTTGGTCACATGGATCAGGGTCACATGGATCTCTTTATTTTCCGATACCATGAATCCCACATGATCCACCGCCCTCAACGCATCTTCAGACCCGTCAATGGCCACCAGAACCTTCTCGGACAAATCCTGCCGGACATCTTTGCTCACCATCCACACAGGAATCACCTGGGACCGCTCTAAAATGGCATCAGAAACACTGGTGTCGAAAAATTTCTGAATTCCTGACACACCGCGCCGACCCACCACAATGGCATCCATCATGTTTTTCTGGGCATATTCAATCACATCTTGGGCCAGCCCCAGCTCTCTGGGCCGGGTCAGAAGACGGATCCGGTCTTCAGGAAACCGGCATCTGTCATTTCCGATTTGAGCTCATTCAGAATCTTCATTGCCGCTGCCTCATTTTTTTTCAAAGCCTTGTTCATCTGGGTGCGGACATGCATGTCCCTGGCAGCCTCTTCCTTAAGATACAAAGAAACCGGGGCCTGCACATGAAACAGCACGCAATGCAGTTCCCTGACAAACGAGGACACCCGGGCCGCATATCTGACGGCCTGCACCGATGTCCGGGAACCATCCACGGGAATGAGAATCTGTTTTTCCATAACAAGCTCCTTTATTCAAAAAAGATAGGTTACCATACCCCTGGCCGGGGTTCTCGGTCAAGTCAAGAATGCCACTGGATTTTTTCTTGCCACAGCCAGCAGATATGATATGGTACCGGATTGAGTTTATTATTTACAGGAACCGATGCCATGCTGCTGAAGATAAATCCGGACAATCCCCAGGAAAGACTGATTTCACAGGTTGTAGGAATCCTTGAAAAAGGAGGCATCATCGCCTATCCCACTGATACATTTTACGGTATCGGATGCGATATCATGAACAAAAAAGCCATTGAACAGGTGTATGCCATCAAACAGCGCGATCCAAAAAACCGTTCAGTTTTATCTGTCCGGACCTGAAAGACATCGCCACTTATGCCAAGGTGTCCAACATCGCCTACCGGAATATGAAACGGCTGTTGCCCGGTCCTTATACCTTTGTGCTGCCGGGATCCAGAATGGTTCCCAAAATCATGCTCACCAACCGAAAAACAGCCGGCATCCGGGTACCGGACCACAAAATCTCCCTGGCCCTGGCTTTGGGACTGGGTAACCCCATCATCTCCACATCCGCCACAGATCCCAAAGGCAAGGTCTTTCAGGATCCCTCACTGCTTCATGATTATTTCGGTCCCCGTCTGGATATAGTCATTGACGGGGGACCGGTTCCCGGAACCCCCTCCTCGGTGATCTCGCTATTGGATGATGTACCGGAGATTATCCGCCACGCGCCGGAGATATCGAGGTCTTTGAATAAGGTCCGGGTCATTTTCCGCATAATGGATATGGGGGTGTCCTTCGGATACACCGGCACCGGTTTTTCTTCCATGCCAGCCAGTTCGGCGGCCCAGGCCACAGCATCCTCCAGGTTTCCCGTGCGGTCGATCAGTTTCAGATTCAAAGCGGTCTGACCGGTATACACCCGGCCGTCCGCCAGCTTGGCCAGGGCTTCTTCCGGCATATCCCGGGCAAATGCCATATCAGCCACAAACTGCTGGTGGAGCTCATCCACCATCTGTTGAAGCAGTTGTTTTTCGTTTTTTCCAAGTTCCCGGAACGGAGATCCGAGATCCTTAAACTCACCGCTTTTGATGACCACCGGTGCAATACCGATTTTCTGAACCAGATCCGTCAGGTTGAGATGATTCATGATCACCCCGATGCTACCGGTAATGGTACCCGGATTGGCAACGATGGCCTGGGCCCCGGCAGCGACATAATATCCACCGGACGCGGCCACGGCCCCCAGGGATGCGATCACGGTTTTGACCGGCCGGGTTTTCACCACTTCACGGAAAATTTCCTGGGACGGCCCCACTCCTCCTCCGGGGCTGTCCACCCGGATCACAATGGCTTTGATGGCATCATCGTCCCGGAATGTTTTAATATTTTCAATCACCTGCCTGGAAGAGACAATCGGCCCAGTCACCTCAACGATACCGATGTTGCCCGGTTGTTCCTGAAACGTTATGGCTGAGCCGGCCATCAACCGGGTAACGGAAAACACCACCAGCAATCCGCCCACGCAGACAACCGTGGCACAGACTGCCAGTATCAGCAAAAAATAGGACCGGATGACGTCGTGAAAACATGAATTCAGACTCCTTTTTTTAAATCTTACACAACCTACAGATGCCACATGCACAAAGGGCCGGGCAAAAAAATTTTACCCGGCCCTTTATCATTTTATTCTAAGGTATTGCAGAACTAAAAGACAGTGATAAGTCTATTTGTCTTTTTTGTTTTCCTGAGCTTTGTTGGCTTCGATCTGTTCCTGAATGTTGCTGCGCAGGATTTCTCCAAAGGAAGACGTGGCCGGTTTCAGGTTCTTGGCAAATTCCTCCAGATATCTGTCATCATCATCGTCTTCCAGCCGTTTGATGGACAAACCGATACGGCGCTCTTCCGAATTGATGTTCATGACCTTGGCGGTGATGCTGTCGCCCACCTGGTAATGATCCTTGGGGCTTTTCACATTTTCTTTACTGATCTCAGACACATGCACCAGGCCTTCGATCCCTTCTTCCAGTTCCACAAATACGCCGAAGTCCGTAAGGTTGGTGATGACCCCGGAGATTTCCGTGCCCACTTCGTACCGCTGGGCTACGGTTTCCCAAGGATCGGCCTGGGTCTGTTTGATACCCAGGGAAAACCGTTCGTTGGCTTTGTCTATATCCAGAACCACGGCCTGAATGGTATCGCCTTTTTTGTACACCTCGGACGGATGCTTGATCCGTTTTGTCCATGAAATATCGGAAATATGGACCAGCCCGTCAATGTCGTCATCAATACCGACGAACAGGCCGAATTCTGTGATATTTTTGATCTTGCCCTCGATGATGGTGCCTACCGGGTATTTCTGGGAGATCACTTCCCAGGGATTTTCCTGGGTCTGTTTGATGCCCAGAGAAATTCGCCGGTTATCTGGTTTAAGGTCCAGTACCACAGCCTCGATTTCCTCGCCCACGGAAACCATTTGGGACGGATGCCGGATTTTACGGGTCCAGGACATTTCACTGACATGGATGAGGCCTTCCACCCCTTCCTCCAGTTCAATAAACGCACCGTAATCGGTCAGGCTCACCACTTTTCCGGTGATTTTCGAACCAATGGGGTATTTTTCCTCCGCCGTGGTCCAGGGATCCGGCGTCAGCTGCTTCATGCCCAAAGACACACGCTCCTTTTCGAAATCATAGGACAAAATTTTGACTGTGATTTTGTCGCCCACTGAGTAAAGTTCTGACGGATGCTTGACACGGCCCCAGGAAATGTCGGTGATATGCAGCAAACCGTCCACACCGCCCAGATCCACGAAAATCCCGTATTCCGTGATATTCTTGACAATCCCTTCCATGACCTTGTCGTTTTCAATGGCTTCCAGGGTAGCGGCCCGCAGTTTTTCCCGTTCCGCTTCCAGCAGAACCCTCCGGGACAAGACAATGTTATTGCGCCGTTTGTTGTACTTCAGAATTTTGAATTCATAAGTCTTGTTGACCATCTCATCCATGTTCCGGATGGGGCGCAGATCCGCCTGGGATCCGGGCAAAAATGCCTGAAGGCCAATGTCAACGGAAAATCCGCCTTTGACCCGGTTGGTGATGACACCCTCAATGGTACCATCGGCATCATAGATATCCTTGATGGCATCCCACACCTTGACCTTTTTGGCCTTGTCCCGGGACAGAAGCACGGTTTCCTCTTCTTCATCCCACACTTCAATCATGACCTCAAACTGGTCACCGACTTTGACATTGACATTGCCTTTCTCATCAATGAATTCCTGAATAGAGATCCGGCCTTCCGATTTATATCCCACATCAACCAGGACCATGTCCCGGCCCACGGAGATGACCGTCCCTGTGACGACCTGCCCCTCCTCAAATTTCTTGAGGCTGGATTCATAGATACCCAGTAACTCTTCCATGGTTTCTTCACCGGTGATTTCCGTTTCCGGTGACAGGGCATTCACTTCTTCGGGTGCACTGGATTCTTCTTCTGTGTCCAATTCCGTTTCCCGGGCCTCGATGTCCACGTCCTGTGTCTCTAATTCTTCAGTATTCATTTCCTGGTTTTCGTTCTCTTCAGCAATGTGGTTCATTAATAATAATCCCCCTAATCGAATTTAGTTACCCGCATCCCTGGGCGGTCAGACCGGCTCAAAGAATGTGAGTACAATTTATCTTTATAGCAATCAGTAAATAAAAAATCAATAAAATAATCAATCTGTCTGTTGATTCTAAAGATACTTGCGCATCTCCTCCACCACCTGGGGGGCTGTCAGCTGGGAAGAATCGATGAGAATAGCATCGTGAGCGGGTTTCAAGGGTGCCTGGGCACGCCGGGAATCCTGTTCATCCCGGGCTGCCATATCCGCCTGGATCCGGGACAGGTCTTTTTCAGAATCCGGCATTTCGTCATATCGGCGGCGGGCCCGGACCGTTAAATCCGCCACCAGAAAGAACTTGACCGTGGCGTCAGGAAAAACCACTGTGCCCATGTCCCGGCCTTCAAACACCGCATCCTGCTTCCGGGCGATCCGGCGCTGGATTTCCAGAAGGGCGGCCCGGACCGGTGGTCTGGCTGAGGAGGCAGATGCAAGCATGGTGATTTCAGGAGTGCGGATAAAAGAAGTGATATCCCGGCCCGAGGATAAAATCCGCATTTCCTCATTTTCAAGCATCACATTCAGATCCAACCGGGATAAAAAACCCGTGAGATCTTCATCGTTTTTCCAGGAGATCTGCTGCCTGTGGATTTCAAAAGCCACCGCCCGGTACAAGGCCCCTGTGTCCACCCGGACACAGCCAAGTTTTTTGCCAGCAGGCGGCTGACCGTTGTTTTACCGGCACCGGCCGGCCCGTCAATGGTTATGATTCGAAAGGTCATGACAGCTCCGTTTTCAATGCAGCGATACAGGCCTGATTTTCTTCAGGGATACCGGCATTGATCCGCAAAAAGGTATCAAATCCGTACGATTTCATGGAACGGACAATCACGCCGTGATACAGCAGCCGGGTGAACAATTCCGTAGCATCGGTTTTGACATCCACCATCAGAAAATTGGCCTGGGTGGGCAATGGGTCCAGCCCCAGACCGGACAGTTCCTGGGTTAGATAGTCGATTCCCTCATGAACCGTATGGATGCTTTTTTTCAAAAAGTCCTGATCTGAAAGGGCGGCTTCCGCCGCCACCTGGGCCAGCCCGTTGACATTGAAAGGCTGGCGGATCCGGTTCAGAATCTCTGCCACCTCCCGGTCCATGATCCCGTAACCGATCCTGAAGCCAGCCAGGCCATAAGCTTTGGAAAAGGTCCTCAATGTCACGATCCGGGGATCAGCCAGAGGATTTTTCAGCGAATTGTACACGGTCTTTTCCCGAACGAATTCCATATAAGCTTCATCCACCACGATCAGGACATCCGGGGGGACCTGCTTCAAAAAGGTGGCAAATGCATTCTCTGTCACGATGCTGCCTGTCGGGTTGAACGGATTGGTGACAAACACAAGTCTTGTTTTGGCAGAGATTTTTCCATGCATGGCTGCCAACGGGGTGTCAAACCCGGAAAGGGGCACCATCACCGGAATCCCTTTGGCGGTTTTCACGCAGATCTCATACATGAGAAATGAAGGCAGGGGCATCATCGCCTGATCCCCGGGATTCAGATACGCATGGGCCAGCAAGGCGATCAGGTCATCCGATCCGTTTCCCAAAACGATATTTTCGGGTGTTACTTTGTGATACCGGGCCAGTTCCCGGCACAGGTCATGGGCCACCGGTTCCGGATACCGGTTCATGCCATGCAGGTTTTTCATCACTGCTTGCGTGACCAGCGGCGAAAATCCCAGCGGATTTTCATTGGAGGCCAATTTTACCGCCGAGTGAATATTGAATTCCCGTTCAAGTGCCTTTAGCGGCTTGCCAGCCTCATAAGGCTTCAGGGATGCGATGGAATCACTGATTTTGAACAACATGGACAGATTTCCTTCCCTAAAAAACAAATAAAAACAAATTAATGGTTGCAGTCAGGCATCCACATAGTTAGGATTTGGTCGTTTGTCAATGATAACCTGTAACACGAACTGATTCTGTGGAGAAACCTATGCAGCCTTGTGTCACCATCGGACTGGAAAACCTGGAACATGGTTTTTTATCACTGCTCAAAGACCGGCGCCTGGGCCTGCTTGCCAATCCCGCATCTGTGGACTTCCGGTTTTATCATGCGGTCCGTATATTCCAGAATCTGCTTCCCGGTCATCTGACCGCCCTGTTTTCTCCCCAGCACGGATTTCATGCGGAAAAACAGGACAACATGATTGAATCCCCCCACGGCCGGGAACCGGAGATGGATATCCCGATATACAGCCTCTACAGCCACACCCGGATTCCGACAGCACAGATGTTTGACCATATCGACACGCTGGTGGTGGACATTCAGGATGTGGGGACCCGGGTCTACACCTTTATCTACACGATTTCCTACTGCATGGAAGTGGCGGCCCAAACCGGAAAACCCGTGGTTGTTCTTGACCGGCCCAACCCCATCGGCGGGAACCAGGTCGCCGGCAACGTTCTAAGACCGGAATTTGCTTCGTTTGTGGGCCGGTTTCCCATTCCCATACGTCATGGCATGACTGTCGGAGAAATTTGCCGGTTTTTCAACCAGACCTTTCGGATCGGGTGCGACCTGACCGTCGTGCCCATGTCCGGGTGGGAGCGGAATATGTACTGGCATGACACCGGACGGGCCTGGATTCCCCCCTCGCCCAACCTGCCCACACCGCTGTCCTGCATGGTTTATCCGGGTCAGGTGATCTTTGAAGGAACCAATATCAGTGAAGGACGCGGCACCACCCTGCCTTTTGAGCAATTCGGAGCCCCGTTTCTGGACACGGCCGCCATGGCGCCCATATTGAATCGGGACGTGCCGGGAGCATTTTTCAGGCCGGTATGCTTTCAGCCCACTTCCGGCAAGTGGCAGGATCAGGTCTGCAAAGGATTTCACATCCATGTCACGGACAGAAACCGGTTTGACCCCTATACCGCTTCCCTGTTGGCATTACAGATGATCATCAGGCACCATCCGGAAGCCGTGGCTTTTAAACCGCCCCCGTATGAATATGAATACGACCGTCTTCCGCTGGACCTGATCATTGGGGATGCCTCCATCCGCAATGATCTTTGCTCATTGAAGGACATCACTGAAATCAGGAATCAGTGGAAATCCGAAGTGGAAACATTTAAAACCGATTCACAGACCTGTTACCTTTATAAATAACCGTGCGAGACACTCTTTAAAACAACATATCCGGCCCGCAGGTCCGCCGGATACAAACGGGCATAAAAAAGGGCCGGTCTGAAACTGGCCCTTCTGATATTCGAACAGAGCAAACCGGTTCATCTGAACCGCCTGAATTATTTTTTCTTGAGTTCGTTCAGTTCTTTTTCCAGTTCGGCGATCCGCGATTGATCTTCTGCAGGGGCTTCTTTGCCTTCTTTGTTCTTCCACGAATCCTTGAGTTCATCAAATCCCAGATACAATGCAAGCCCCCCGCCCAGCAGCAGAACCGGCGGAATACACCCAGCCAGCAGATTCAAAAAATGACCAAACCACACTGCCAGTCCAACCACACCGAGAAGCACTGCAATTGCACCGCCGATCAACGTTTTCATAATTAACTCCTCCTTGTTTTTTTTCACCACCCGAAATGGGTCACACAAAAAAGCTTTCTTGTTAACAGTTTTTGAAAAATACCACAGGACCATTGATATATCAAGGCCATTTTGGCAGTGGGCCCCCTTGGTTTTCAACAATCATATTGCCTTTAAAGGTCAGGTCTGGTACTAGATACCGGTTGGATATCACACTGTTGTAAAGCTATAACCATATAGGGATCATCCATGCACCTTTTCCAGTTTTTCAAAACCCTGATCCCCCGGATCAGGGGCAGGATACGCTGTACCATTCATTACCTGCTGGGAGACACGTCTGATTACTTCACCAATCTCTATCCAGGCAATCACAGCTATGTGACCCGGAAAATAATGAACCGCCTGGCACAAAAAGTCCATTTAGATGATCACAATCTGGAAAAAATACAGGCGATAGACAAAAACTCATGTATCATATATGCCAGCAAAAACAAAAGGTTATTTGACTTTCTGTATTTCCATACGCACCTCAAAACCTGGATCTGCCCTACCCGGAATTGGGGTTTGACCTGCATTTCTTTTTTCTGCTGCCCGCAAAACGGGTGTTGCGGACCTGGCTGTCCCATCTGGATTATTTTTGTCATCATTTCACTTTCAAGGATTTCTACAAGTCCGGGTATGCGTTTCAGGAGCTGTACTCCGGGACATCCGGGTTTGTGCATCTGATTGAAGAAGATGATTTCTACAACCGGTTCATCCGGGCCACCCCGGATCCGCTGTATCATCTGATTGAATATCAGAAGCACATGAAACGCCCGCTGATTATCATCCCGGAAGACATCATCTATGTGACCAAACCCATGCACAAAAATCCTGGCCTGGGCGAAATTCTGTTCGGAACCAATGAAAAGCCCGGTTGGTTGAAACGGATGACGATTCTTTTGCGCCATCCGGAAAAGATCCGGGTGGAACTGGCTCGCCCCGTGAATCTCAAAGATTTTCTTTCCAGACCAGACATTGAACGCCTGGATTCTGAATTCCAGACCCATCGGCTCAGAAGCTATCTGGTGGATATCCTGAACCGGCAGCGAAAAAGCATTACCGGACCGGTGCTCAAATCGCGCCAGGAAATCACTGAAGATATTCTGACCCGTCAGTCTCTCAGGGAATTTCTGGCGGAATATGCCGCAGAAAAAAATATTTCATTGAAAAAAACCAACAAAAAAGCAGCCGCCTATATCAATGAAATCGCGGCCAACTACAACCTGCGGATCATCAATCTGGGCAACTGGATTCTGACCTGGATCTTCAACAACATTTTCGAAGGTCTGGTGGTGGACCAGAAACAGATCAACCGAATGCGTGAAAAATACACCGAAGCCCCCTTGATCCTGGTTCCCTGCCACAAAAGCCATCTGGATTATCTGCTGCTGCCCTATGTCATGTTTCGAAACAACATGCCCTGCCCCCATATTGCAGCCGGGAAAAATCTGTCTTTCTGGCCGTTGGGCCCCCTTTTCAGAGGCGGAGGGGCATTTTTCCTGAGACGGACCTTCAAAGGGGCCAGGCTGTACAGCAAAATTTTTGCTGCATACCTGGAAAAATTGCTGTATGAAGGATTCAATATCAAAATTTTCATCGAAGGAGGCCGGAGCCGCACCGGCAAACTGCTGACTCCCCGGCCAGGTGGAATGGGCATGATTATTAAAGCGTTCCTGAACGGAGCCTGTGATAACCTGTATTTTGTGCCCATATTTGTCGGGTATGACCGGGTCCTGGAGGAAGATGCCTATCTCAAAGAAATCGAAGGTGGCAGTAAAAGCCCGGAAACCCTGAAAGGATTGATCAGTACCCGCAAATTTCTGAAAAAAAAATATGGCAAAGTCTACATCCGGTTTGATGAACCCATTTCCATCAAATCCTATATGCACAGCAAACACATGAATCCCTCCCGGGCCACCAATGAAGAATTCATGACGTTTGTCAAAAAATTTAGTTATAAACTGATGGCAGCCATTAACCGGCAGGCGGTAGCCACCCCCCATGGCATTATTGCCAGCGCTATTTTGAACGGTCACAAAAACAGTTTTTCAAAAGGACAGATGATCGAGCGGGCCAATACCTATCTCAACATCCTGATGAACGACAAGGTGGAACTGTCTGAAACCCTGCTTCTGGATCTGGACAATACTTACAACACCGTGATTCACAATTTTCTGTCCAGAAATTTCATAGAACTGGTGGATGAAGATGAAGAGGACGTCACCGATGACACCTACTTTATCGTCAAGCACAACAAACGCGCAATTTTGGATTATTACAAAAATTCCGTGATCTCTTTTTTGTTCCGGCCGCCTATACGGCTGTGGCAATTCTGGAAGTGGACCGTTTCAAATTTGCACTGCCGGACCTGGTCAGGCGATACCGGTTTTTAGACAAACTGTTTCACGATGAGTTCTTCAACGACGAGGAGACCACTTGTGAAGAATACATTTCCAACTGCATCAAAGGGTTTATCAACGAAGGGATTCTGGTGCCGGATCCTGACCGCATGGATATGCTCAACCTGACATCCCGGGGGCTGCGCAGACTCAAATGGTTTGCCGCATTCATGCTGCCGTTTCTAGAATCCTATGAAACGGCACTGCTCTTCTTTGAAAAAGAAAAAAAAGTACCCCAGGATGAGAAAGAACTGGCCAAAAAAATCCATGCCCACGGGATCCGGCTGTACAAGCGCAAACAGGTAACCCTGAAAGAGTCCCTGTCCCTGATCAACTACCGGAATGCGGCCCGTTTCTTCGCCCGGAATGGCATCAGTGGATCTGAAGACCAGATTCAGATCGATTACTACAAACAGATCATCACCCGGTTGATCCGGGTGATCGCTTCCTGATCACTGATAATGAATGCACTGATTCTGGCAGCCGGATTCGGAACCAGACTGCTTCCCTATACCCGAAGCCTGCCCAAGCCCCTGTTCACCCTGGGAGGAATTCCGGCTCTCAAGCATACCATTGACCGGTTAACGGCATGCGGGTGCCGGCGGATTCTGATCAACACCCACCATCTGTCGCATCAGATCACTGATTTTCTCTCATCGTTGAACTCCGGCCCGGATGTGGAGATCCGTGAAAAGCATGAACCCCTGATTCTGGGCACGGGTGGCGCCATTGCCAATGTCAGAAAACACATGGAAGACAGCAGCTTTTTTGTCATCAACAGCGATGTGGTGACCGATATCGATTTGACTGAGATCTGGCAATTTCATCTGGAAACCGGGCTCTGGCCACCCTGGTGCTCCATGACCGGAAAGACCTGAACCAAGTGACCATGGATCCGGATGCCTGGATCACCGGTTTCCGTAATCCTGGCCGGGGACTGGCGTTCACCGGCATTCAGGTGCTGTCTCCGAAAATCTTTGACCATCTGCCTGATGAGACGGTATTTTCCAGTATCGACTGGTATACGCGACTGTGCTCATCCAGACAGGTCAAGGCGTATGTGGCCAGAGACCTTTTCTGGGAAGATATCGGCACCATCAGGACCTATTCCCGAACGGCAAGGGCCTGGGTCGGTGCCTCTGCCCTGGATATCCCGGTCAGGCACCTGGACGTCCAGCCCCTTTCCGGAGACGGTTCGGACCGATCATGGTTCCGGGCAATGCCGGCCCATGATGGCTCCAAATCATTTTCTCCAGTGGGCAGCCGGAAATCCGCAGTGGTCTGCGATCACGGCATCTCTCTTTCGGGAACAGACCACCGTGCCCAGGTGAATGCCTTTATCACCATCGGCAATCACTTGGACCGTCAAGGCATTGCGGTTCCCCGGATACTGGCCCATGATGCTCTGGCCGGAGTGGTGGCGGTCCAGGACCTGGGTAGCACCCACCTGTCGGATGCCGTGAAACAGACATCCGACAACACGGAGATCAACGCCCTTTACCGGAAGGTGATAGACCGGCTGATCCGGTTCTCACAAAAAGGGGCTGAGGCGTTTGACCTGTCCTGGACCTGCCAAACCGCCTATTATTCAAAGCCGCTGATCCTGGAAAAAGAATGCCGGTATTTTGTGGAGGCCTTTGTCCGGGGCTATCTGGGAAAAAACATTGACTTTGACGCATTGGAACATGAATTTGAACTGATTGCCGACCACGCCCTGGCCGGCGGCATGCAGGGTTTAATGCACCGGGACTGCCAGTCCAGAAATATCATGATCCACAACAATGAGCCGTTTTTTATTGATTTTCAGGCTGCCCGGCTGGGGCCACTGCAGTATGACCTGGCTTCCTTGTTGATCGATCCTTATGTGATGCTGCCCAGACCGGTTCAGACAGACCTGCTTGCGTATGCAATGGACCGGTTGGACATGGTATCCCTGGACAGCCGGCAGCGGTTTGTCCAAAGCTTTGACTATTGTTCTTTAACCCGGAACCTTCAAATACTCGGGGCATTCGCATATTTGAGCCAGGTCAAAAATAAAGGATGGTTTGAAACCTTTATCCCGCCGGCGACCGCATCCCTGAAACACTGGGTCAGGACCAGGGCACCCGAGAGCCTGCGCCGCTTTACAAAACTGGTTATGTGCCTGTAGGAGAAAGTACCATGGAAAAAATTCCTGTGATGATCAACGGGCTGCCTGGCAACGTGGCATCGGCCATGGCCCGGGCCGCCTTGTCTGATCCCCGTTTTCAGCTCATTCCCGCGTCATTGACCGGCCCGGATATCCCGGATGACAGTGTACGGATCGACGGTATCCATGTCACACTGATCCAGCCGGGAGAGCGGGAAACCGCAATTTCGAAACTTCAGCAACAGTTCCGGGATATTACCGTTATTGACTATACCCACCCGTCTGCCGTCAATGCCAATGCCCGGTTTTACATCCGGCACCGACTTCCCTTTGTCATGGGAACCACCGGCGGAGACCGGCAGGCCCTGGAAACAGATGTGTCTGAAGGGGCGGTTCCAGCGGTGATTGCGCCCAACATGGCCAAACAGATCGTCGGGTTTCAGGCCATGATGGCATTTGCCGCCGACCAGTTCCCAGGCCTATTCACCGGCTACACCCTTGACATCAAGGAAAGCCACCAACAGGGAAAGGCGGACACATCCGGTACAGCCAAAGCCATGGTAAGATATTTCAACCGTCTGGGCGTCGATTTCCAACCGGAACAGATCCAGCAGATCAGGGACCCTGAAATCCAGAAAAACGTGTGGCATGTTCCAGAGCAATATCTGACCGGACACGGTTGGCACACCTATACCCTGACCGCACCGGATGGAACCGCCCTGTTTGAATTCAAGCACAATATCAACGGCCGGCGGATCTATGTGGAAGGCACGTTCGATGCGGTGGTGTTTTTGAAAAAGCAGATGGCTGATTCTCAGGGAACCGGACGGGTGTTCACCATGATGGATGTGCTGAATGCTTTGGAGTAACTCATGGCGACCA
>LQAF01000088.1_pt1 | contig 19600 bp, 25 predicted proteins | sample 1535781 | NCBI WGS metagenome assembly LQAF01 (sample SAMN04331583, study PRJNA305678) | bioreactor metagenome | isolation source: bioreactor_2 inoculated with Wadden Sea sediment 2nd replicate of a... | place: Germany:Bremen
CCTATTACGGGGCCGGGGGATCCCAAGATGATGTCCGGCGGCATTTCCGAGGCCCTGGTCACCACCATGTTGGGGCTGAGCGTGGCCATCCCGATCATGCTTTTTCACACCCTGCTGTCCCGGCGGGTGGAAACCCAGATCAGCCAGATGGAGGAAAAAGCCGTGGCATTCGTGAACATGGTGTTCAAGGCCAGAAACGAGTGCTGCAGGCATTAACTCATGACCGCCCATGAGCTTATGACAGGGATGCTGCCGTTGCTGGATGATCTGGCCGCGTATATCCGGTCCGGGGGACTGGTTATGATCCCCATCCTGGGGGTGTCTCTGGTGATGTGGGTGCTGATTTTCAACCGGGTCTGGTTCATGCGCGCCCTGTATGTAAAAAATATCTCCCGGACCCGGGCCGGAGAACTGGTGCGACAGAATCAGTGGCCGGAAGACCGGTACAAAGGGGCCAATAGCCTTCTGGTCAGGGAGTTTCTGGCCCGGCGTACCCATGACCGGGAACTGGACGGGTTTATTCTGGATGAGACCGTGATGGGGGTATGCGCCTCCCTGGACCGGCACCTGGCCGCCATCCGGGTGCTGTCGGCCGTGGCTCCTTTGCTGGGGCTGCTGGGCACGGTGGTGGGCATGATGCACACCTTCGAGGTGATCACGGTGTTCGGCACGGGCAATGCCAGGGCCATGGCTGCCGGGATTTCCGTGGCACTGATCACCACCCAGACCGGCTTGATGGTGGCCATTCCGGGCCTTTACATGGCCGGGTGGCTCACCCGCCGGTCCCGGAACCTGAAAAACCGGATCGCCGCCACGGGTATGTACCTGCGGCGGTTCATATAAGGATTGGAAATATGCTCAATATCACTGCGGCCAGGCGGGCCCAGAAACAGACCCTGGAACTGAATATCGCCCCGCTCATCGACATGGTGTTCATTCTCCTGATTTTCTTCCTGGTGACCACATCGTTCGTCAGGGAGACCGGGGTGGACATCACCCGGCCCACAGCCACCACGGCCGTGTCCACGGCGCCCAACACCATTCTTATCGGCGTGACCAGAGAGGGCACGGTGCACCTGGACCGACGGGAGATCGATGTCCGGGCCGTGCGGGCCAATGTGGAGCGGGCTATGGCTGAGAATCCCGAGGCCGCCGTGGTGATTGTGGCGGATAAGGACAGCACCACGGGTCTGTTGATCGACGTGATGGATGCCTGCAAACTGGCTGGGGCTGAAAACGTGGCCATAGCCGCGGGCCTGCCCGGAGAACAGTAGACCTGTGATCGGGAATGGATCCATACCGCCCCGGGGGAGGGACGCAACTTTGGGCATGCCGGGCTTGTCACCTGTGACGGCGGATTCTAAACCTGACAGAAAGGAGTCTTCCTCTGACAGGCTGGGACCGCCTCTTGCCGGGCTGGAGTTGTCTCCGGCATTGCCGGGCATGGCTGGGCCGGGTGGCAAACCCCTGTCCTGCGGACGGAAACACCGGTCCGGTCCGCGGACCTGGGCCGGCTGGGTCCTGGCTGTGGTCCTGGCTGGAGCGTTGAACCTATTTCTGTTTGCCGTGATGCCGGAGATGATCCGGGCCGTGCCCAAAACCTGGAACGGCATGAACCGGTCCGGGCCGTCCAGGTGGTGCGGATTAAACGACCCGAACCACCGCCCCGGGAAAGCAGTCCCCGGAACCGGAACCCCCGAAGCCCCAGGAGACCGCTGCCCCCGAGCCGGTTCAGAAAAAGATGCCCAGACCGCCGGTCCAGAAACCATCCCTGCCCTTTGCCCTGAACCCGAAGTTGCCCCCCATGGCCCATTCCCTGGAGATGCCGCCCCTGGCATCCTTTGCCATGGATGCGCCGCAGCTCAAGGACCGGTATCTGGCCCATGAACTCGATGCCGGCCTGGTTCCCCTGGCCAAGGTGGCACCCGTGTATCCGCTGCATGCGGCCCGGGCGGGGCATTGAAGGAGAGGTGCAGGTGCAGTTTCTGGTCACAGCCCAAGGAACGGTACAGGACATTGAGATTCTAGCGGCGGAACCGGAAAAGGTGTTTGAGAAAAGTGTGATCGACTGTGTGTCCCGGTGGCGGTTCCAGCCCGGTCGGGTCCAGGGGATTCCCGTGGCGGCCCTGGCACAGACCACCATCCGGTTTCAACTGGAGTAAACATGACCCGAAACACCCAGCATATTACAGGTAAGAACCGATATCGCCAGCAGGTTTGGCTGGGGCTGATACTGATGATGGTTTTCTCAGGACCGAGTCTGATCCTGGCATCCGGAGAGAAAAACGACTCCATACCCCTGGCTGCGGGCATGGCCGTGAACAAGTCCCAGTCCCTGATGGAGCAGGACAAACCGGACCAGGCCCTGGCCGTGTTGATCCGGTATTCAGAAAAACTGGCGGAACCGGTCCATTTTTATATCGATTTTCTGACCGGCATCTGCCACACGGAACTGGGTCAGACCGGGGAAGCGGCAGCGGCATTTCAGCGGGCCGTGGATAAAAAACCGGACCTGTCCCCGGCCTGGCTCAACCTGGCCCGGTGCCGGTATGAACAGGGACAGATGGCCGTGGCGGCCCGGGCTTTTGAAAACGGATATGAGACCAGTGACAAAAAGCAGGCCGTTCATCTGTTTTATACGGCCTCTTGCCTTTTTCTGGCCGGGCGGGCTGATACTGCCCTGGCCGTGTTCAACCGCCTGATGGCGGCCCATCCCCAGAAAGTCACCCTGGAATGGAAACAGACCCTGGTCCATATCCTGTTTGCCCTGGAAAAATTTAGGGAAGCCCTGCCGTGGCTGGAGGAACTGGCTGAAAAGACCCAGGGAGAGGGCCGGCGGCAGTGGCAGGAGATGCTGCTGTACCAGTACCTGTCTCTGGAGATGAAACAAAAGGCCCTGGCTTATGCCCGGCACCTCACCCGCATTCATCCGGAAGATCCAGGCTGGTGGAAGGCCCTGGCCCATGTGCACCTGGCGGACAACCGGTTTGAAAAGGCCCTGGCCGCCATGCTGAGCTACTCTTATCTGACCCCTTTGACCCGGGAAGAATCCCGGCTTCTGGCAGACCTGTATTTGTCCTGCCATATCCCGGAGTCCGCAGCCCGGCAATATGAAAAATGGCTGGCACATCACGGAGACACCCTGTCGGAAAAACAGCTCCTGAACAACATCACCGCCGTCTCCAGGGCGTGGCTGGCGGCAGGAAATCCGGATCAGGCCCTGGCATGGGCGCAGAAAGGGCTGGAAAAAGCCTCTGATCCGAATCTTTCAGGCATCAAAACCTATGTGCTTGCCACCAAAACACCCCTGCCCCTTCAACAATAGCTGTCCGACCGCTTTGTCGGATGGGGCTGCGGCGTTCCGGCATCGTCGGATGCGATCATCTCCCGGACCTTTTCCGGGGGAGGAAATGTCTGGATCGATTCGGCAAGATAGATAAACGGAGCATCTTCCCTCGTGATCAGCCTGCCCAAGCCCGGCATGATCCAAAAAGAATACCATTAATAGAACGTCCTGACCCAGCGGGTGTGGGGGATGGAAAATTCCATGATCACCAGTTTTCCTCCGGGAATCAGGACCCTGTGGATCTCGTGCGGGCCCTGGGATCCTTTTGCCGGGGCCAGATTGTTTTGGCGGCCGGCCGGGTAATCGTCTGCTTCAACGGCCCGTATGCCGGTGATATGAAAATAGGTTTGGGCATAGTGAATGATATCGGAGACCGGCTTGGTTTTGTCATTGGTGATGTGGAGTACGCCCCCGTCCAAGGCGGGTTCCATGATGGCAGAAAAGGCGATCAGTTCCTGAATCACCGCCACCGGTTCCAGGGAGACATAGATGAGAAAGGTAAACATGTGCCTGCGCCGGGACATCCGGGGGCTGACGATTCGGAACATGCTCAGCCAGACCATATCAGTCCGGCCGGTCACTTTCCAGTCCCTTAGCGATATCGGACAGATCGGATCTGACCAGCTGCGGCAGTCCGAGTATGAGCATCTTGAAAGTGCGGCTGATGTCCCCGGTTATTTTCTCTCCGGTTTCATGGATATAAATTTTCAAGCCGGAAGCCCGGAGTCTATTATTATAACAATAAAAATCACCCATCACTCTTGCCTGTCTATTGAATACAGTAAAATTGGGCTTTCCAGTCAAAAGAAACCTTTTTTGCCCCCGTCCTTTTCATGATTTCGGATAGGTTTTTTGTGGCTGGTATGGTATTGTGCGGGGAAAAAGAAATGCAGATGAGGAGAGATGACATGATAATCATCGACCAGGGCCATGACATCATCAGTCTGCCGGACAACCTGCTTCAGGTCATCGAGGCAGCCGGCCGCACCTGTTACAAATCCGAGGAAAAGATCACCCCCGGTTCAGCGGCCGGGTTTGTGGCCCGCATGCGGGACCGGGGCCACCATGCCATGATCGAATTCGGAGATATCATTGTCCGGTTTGTCACCAATCGGGGTGTGACCCATGAACTGGTGCGGCACCGGTTGTGTTCCTTTGCCCAGGAATCCACCCGGTATGTGCGGTATGACGGTAAAATGGAGTTTATCCGGCCCTGTTGGTGGGATGACTGCACCCCGGCCCAGCAGATCCTCTGGCAAAAGGCCATGGCAGATGCGGAAACAAGTTACCTGGCCCTGCTGGAGAGCGGCTGGCGGCCGGAGCAGGCCAGGGAAGTGCTGCCCAATTCACTGAAAACCGAAATTGTGGTCAAAGGAAACATTCGGGAATGGCGTCATATTTTTGCGCTCCGGTGCACCAAAAAAGCACATCCCCAGATCCGAACCCTGATGGTTCCGCTGCTCAGGGAGTTGAAAGCGCATCTTCCTGTGGTATTTGATGATCTGAATTTTTAGGGAAAACAGGCCCGCCGGGGAGCGAGAACGCCGGCGGGCCGATAAGAAAAGCGGGTTACAAAAGACAATGAAAAAACGTATCAGGACATGCAGCCATCGTCTCCCTTGATGACTTTGGTGTAGCATTCATCGCGTTCTTTGTCATTTTCAGAGGATTTGTCGCAGTCGCTCATTTTTTCCACCACTTTTTTCTGGTCTTCCGCGTCACAATAATCTTTTTTTCCTGATCTTTTGCCATTATGCCCCCTTCTTTGTCGGTCAAGTATTGTAATTATGCCGTTTTTCTGGTTCAATTATTAACAGTGTAACGTTCTACAAAGAAATGTCAACCGGTCCAGGAAAATTAACCCGTCTTGTCCGGCTGTCATGAAACCCGAATACAGGCCATATACATGCAGATTCTGAACCCGTCCCGGTGGTACCTTCATCCGGTGTTTATCTTTACCTGTTCTATTATCGCTCTGGCCACGTTTCTGGTTCTGACCATCAGTTTGTATATGGAGATCCGTTCGGCTCTGGAAGCGGTGATCATCCGGTTTCACATCGACCCGGAATTGATTTTTCCTTCCAAAACCGGGATGACCATTCTGGTGTTAAGTCTATTGATCACCGTAGTTTTAGCCGGCATTCTGCTGGCCTTCATCTATTACCAGAAGACGGTGAACCTGTTCCGGCTCCAGCACAATTTTATTTACAATTTCACCCATGAACTCAAGACCCCGGTTACATCGCTGCGGCTTTACCTGGAAACCTTTGTCCGCCATCCTTTGAAACCCGAAGATATCAAACGGTACAGCCAAAATATGCTGGAAGACATTAACCGTCTGACAGACAACATCAACCGGATATTGAACATGGCCCGCATTGAAAGCCAGAATTTTGATTCCGAGGTGACACGGAAAAGCCTGGTGGAAGTGGTGGAAACATTTTGCCGAAAAAATGACTCCCTTTTCAGGGCGTGTGACATTCAGATATTGAATCCATCCGGGGGACGGTTTGAATATCCGGTGAACCTGTTTCTGTTTGAAATGCTTCTTATGAATATCGTGTCCAATGCCATCAAATACAATACATCGGATCGGCCGCAACTGAGCATTGTGTTCAAATCCCATCTCCAGAAGGTGACCATTGATTTCATAGACGACGGCATCGGCGTGGACCGGCAGGAAACCCGAAAGATTTTTCGAAAGTTCTACCAGTCTGACCGGGAAAACAGGCAGCGCGTATCCGGCTCCGGGCTGGGATTGTACCTGGTTTCCAGCATCGCTCGGATTCATGGGTGGCGGGTATCAGTATTCAGTGAAGGGAAAGGATGTGGCGCCAAATTTACTATTACCATCCCCCGGAATGCCATGGCCAATGTCAGGGAGAAAAATATATGGAAACGGCTGAAAAAAACGTATTCTGGTCATAGAAGATGAAGCCCGGATTGCAGAAGGACTCCGGCTCAATCTGTCTCTTGCCGGGTATGCCGTGTCTGTGGCGCCGGATGGCATTGACGGTCTGGCCCAATGGCGGATCTGGCATCCGGACCTGATCGTTCTGGATATCATGCTGCCGATGATTGACGGGTTTTCCATCTTGAAAACCATCCGCCAGGAGGATGAAAAGATCCCGGTACTGATCCTGTCGGCCAGGGGGGATACCACGGACAAGGTCAGGGGGTTGCGTTACGGTGTGGATGATTACCTGGCCAAGCCCTTTGATCTGGAGGAGTTTTTGCTGCGGGTGGAGCGCCTGATTCGGAAGAGCGCCTGGTATGAGCCGGCAATACCGGAAAAAAAAGCGGCGGTGGGCTTGTTTGATGGGGATCATTACCGGTTCGGGAACAATCATGTGGATTTTGTCACTTTCAAGGCCCGGTGTGTGGCCGGGGAGATCACGTTAACGGAACAGGAAATCACTCTGCTCAAAATTTTTATTGCCAACAGGGGAAAACCTTTGTCCAGGGAAAAACTACTGAATGCCGGCTGGGGATACTCCCGGGACACCTCTACCCGCACGGTGGACAATTTTATGGTCCGGTTCAGAAAATATTTCGAACAAAATCCGAAAAATCCGCAATACTTCATAAGCCGGCGATCCGTGGGATATGTCTTTGATCACGACTGACGATTATCTGCCAAACCGGAAACGAATAATAAGCCGTTGATCTGATGACGGGTGAAAAGAATGGTTCACACGGAGGCTGTCCGGGCGGAAAAACGATTCTCCCCGGGGTTCCGGAACCAGAGGTTCCAACGGACCGGAAAAAATCGGCCTGCGAGGGATCGGCCGGTTGTGTTGCGTCTGGGCATCATGTGTCTTGCGGCGGTCCGGGTCTGACAACACGTCGTAGGCTTCCTGTATATCCTGAAACGGCCGGCTGTTTCCTTGATAATGATCGGGGTGGTATGTTTTGGCAAGCCGGCGATAGGCATCTTTGATATCGGTCTGACTGGCATCCGAGGCAATGCCCAATATAAGGTAATAATCCCGATGCATTGGATCACCTCCTGACGATCACTTCTGATTATCCGAATTATTTTTTATAATAAAAAATATCCATTATCATGTCAATTAAAAAATTTTTAGTAATGAAAATTGATCTTGACATAAATAAACCCGGACTTATTTTCGACCCAAACGAAGAATCAGTATTCAATCATTTTTTTATCTCTTTAAAAACAGATGGTTATGCTGCTTCAAGCCGTTTATGAATGAAGCTGTGCGTTTCAAGGAGGTGACTGATGGATATGAAAAAACTGGCTCCATGGAACTGGTTCAAAAAGGAACACGAAAATGCGGACAAGACCATTCCGGTCAGGCGGGACATAACATCTTCGGAAGTCAGCCGGGTTCCGGATCATCCGTTGCATCGCTTCTACCTGGAAGTGGATCGGCTGTTCGAAGATATGTTCCGGGGGTTCGGACGGGGAGAGGGTCTGAGGGAAGCCTGCCGGCGGCATTGGAGCAGGGCTTTCTCAAACCCCGGCTGGACCAGGGAGCCACGGAAAAGCCTATTCGGTTTCAGTGGAGGTGCCGGGTGTGGCGCCAAATGATATCCGGGTAGATATTACCAGTGACACCCTGACCATTCGGGGTGAGAAAAAACAGGAAAAGGAAGAAAAAGACCGGCACTATTATCGTCTGGAAAGATCATACGGTAATTTTCAGCGGATTCTGACGTTGCCTGAAGATGTGGATCGGGAAAATATCTCCGCCAGTTTTAAAAACGGGATCCTTCAGGTGCATATTCCACGAAAATCAGTGTCTGAAGCCAAGACCCGGCAGATTGAAATTCAATCGTCCTGAAGATGAAAACAACAAACATCAAATATTACTAAATGAAGATTATTAAAAAAAATAATTAATACATATTGACATGAATTTTTTGCTACCTAACTTTGTGTTTGAAGTCACGGGGTTCTCAATTAGAGAAACCGGCTAATCCAACCAATTAAAACAGGAGGATACATTATGTTTACGGGATTCAGCGATATCGACAGATTATTCGGTACTATGGACATGCTCCGTCAGCGGCTCGATAACTTGTATTCCGATTACAACCGGCCTTACAGGAGTTCATGGCTGATGGAAGACGGCTTTCTCCGGGCCAACCTCTACCAGAAGGGAGATGCTTTTGAAATGAGGCTGGAAGTGCCTGGCATGGACAAGGACGCACTGGACATCAAAATCCAGGGCAATTATCTGGAAATCTCCGGCAAAAGAGACCATAACGTGCCTGAAGGATACAAGGTGCATAAGACAGAAAGACTGAATGGCACGTTCTCCCGCAGTTTTACCCTGCCGGATGATGTGGACAATGCCCGGGTGGAGGCGACGTTGAAAAATGGCATTCTGTATCTGACCCTGCCTAAGTCCGAAGCAGCCAAACCCCGGCAGATTACCATCAGTTAACTTGTTTGATTCATTGTCTGAGACACCGTGAACCATCACAACAATGGAGGCGAATCATGGATAAAAATACTGAAATTGCAAAAAGAGGCGATCGGAATATGGAAAAAACCAGAGAATTGTATGAGGCCGCCCCGGCGGTTGATATCTATGAAAATGGAGACGAAATACTTCTGGTTGCGGATATGCCGGGTGTGGCAAAGGAAGAGGTTTCCGTGAATATCGATAACGGCCGTCTGGCTCTGTCAGGAGTCAGAAAACTGGAAACTGGCGGTGTGGTTTCTTGGGAAGAGTTCGGCAACGTGGAATTCGTTCGCAATTTTTCAGTCCCCCAGACCATTGATGTGGAAAACGTCAAGGCGGAATTGAAAAACGGCATCTTAACCCTTCATATGCCCAAGTCGGAGGAAGCCAAGCCGCGTCAGATCGAGATCAAGACGGCATAACAGGGTTGACAGGTCAAATCCCGGAGATGTTGATCCGCTTTTGACATGTCTTGAACCGGACCGGGGAGCCTTATCCAAGTGGCTTCCCGGTCATTTTTTCCTGCCAAATACCAGGCTCAGCACATAGCGGTCATCCGGACAGTATGACCAAGTGTCAATCAGCTGTTTACGTCCGTAATGATAAATTTGATCATTGATGACCGCCACATGGTGCAGGCTTTCATTGAATCCGAGCCCCAGATATTTCAAAAACGCTTCCTTCAGGGTCCAGTGGCGGAACACAGACCTTGCATCCGGCGGCATATGCCGGATTTCATCGGCCGTGAATGCGGTTTTCATAAATCCCTGATCAGGCATATTTCCGATTTTTTCTATATCGATTCCCACCGTCGTGTCGGTGTCCCGGGTGATGGTGGCGGCTGTGTAGATACCGCTGTGGGATAAAGAGATGGAAATTTCCGGAAACTCTGTCAGATAAGGCGCTCCTTTTTTCCGATAGTCAATCCGGATCTGATTCAGCGGCATGGCCGGGTCCAGGATGTCCCTGGCAAGTAGCTTCAATGCAAAACGGCCGCAGATCCACTCCATCTGTCTTTTCAGGGCCTTGAATCGGTTGGCTTGGCTCAGTTCATCGTCTGACAGAAATGCCTTCTTGAACATTGAACGGGCAAATACTCGATTTTTCATGGACTGCCCGTTCAGCTGATTTTTCGAAGAAAACACCCGGTTTTGAATATCTGACAGCTTCAGAATCTGTACGATGACCGGCTGTTTTCCATAGCCAGGAATGTCAATGGTTCGGCGGTAATCCGTGTGTTGGCAGTTGTCCATGTGCAATCATCGCCCAAATGACCGGGAATGTCAAATCAGGGGCTGTTTTTCCACCAATTCTCGGTGAAGATAAAAAAATCTGATATACGTAATATCCGTACTCCTCACTCTTCGGTAAAAATTTGGACAGGGTTTTACCCCCTCACGCGTCGCTTAACAACTGTTCAAATTTTGGGGTCAGTCATAAGTCGCATTATAAAGTCCCAGACGTCAGGAGTTTTGAATTTTGGTGGATTGAGTTTTTCTGGGAATTTTAGACCTTCACCGCAAATTGCTGAAAGTCTGATCCCGTTCTCCTTTGATTTCTAAAAAGTGAGAATCCCTTTTTAGTTCAGTGATGTCAATGCTTTGATTGCTTTGAGAAATATGTTCCCTCTTCTTTATCTAATATATCACCCAGATGGGCCATGACTGATTTTTTCACATCCCGGATATGAGTACTCAACAAAGTCTGAGATTGTTCTACATCCCTTGCAATGACAGTCTTTACAATTTTTTGGTGCATATCTACGGAATTATCAGAGCCACGGTAAATTTTGAAAAGTAAATTACCTCCGAATTTCATATACAAAAGGTCGAACATCTGTTTTAGAATCTGAAGTCTCACTTGGCTTCCGGATAATTCTGCCAGGGTCAAATGAAAAATTCTGTGGGTCTTGAGTCTATCATCAAAAATTTCACTATCGACAGCTTCCAGGTAGCAGTTCAGTGCTTTTTTTAAACGAATGATCGCCCCTTCGTCGAGCCTTCTAATGGTTGCGGGAAGCAGTGAGGTTTCGAGGATTTCGCGTGTAATATACACTTCCTCAACTTCTTTCATGTCAAGCGGAGAAATGTGATATCCTCGATTTGGTTCGTAAAGGACAAGCCCCTGGAATTCCAAAAATTTGAGTGCCTGTATAATTGGGGTAATACTCATTCCTAAACGTTTGCCAAGATCGCGATACGATATTTTTTGACCTGGGAAAATTTCGTTGTGAAACATCATCTGCCTGATTCCGGAATAAGCAGCCTGAGTATGATTTGGTCGGTCTTTTCCATTTTTCATATTTAACGTATCCTAAGAAACCTGTCCTTTGAAATATAATTACATATTGTTTACCAGCTATCCCCATCGTTGTCAAGAGGCTGTCTATCATAACTTATTGTTTATAAATAGTATTTTTTGAAATAAAATAAAAATCAAATATACTTGACAAGTTTTTTAATATTGTATAAATTAATTTAATTAGAATGTAATTACATTTTTTTGAGGCGAGCTATCGGATTTTATATTTCCCAATTAATATAGATACTAATAGCTTATTAAATATTTAAAACGTAGTCGTTTTTTTGGTAACCACCTAAAATAAAAGGAGTATATCCTATGCTGATTAAAAAATTGATTGCCGGCATGTGGTATGTAACTGTGGCATTAATGGTCGGGGCGCTGATGCAGAGTGCTGTATGGGCAGACCCCAGAATAGTCAAATTTGCACATTCGGAAGCAGAAATAGACTTGATACAAAGCCCTTACCTGGCATATACTTCTGTCTTCAAAAACATTGTAGAAAGTGAAACTGGGGGACGATACGAAATCCAAGTATTTCCTTCGGGACAAATGGGAAAATTGGTTTCCATGGCTGAGCAAGTTTCCCGAGGTATCATAGAAATCAGCGGCGGACAGAATGCGGGTATGCTGTCCACTTTTGACCCTAATGTTCAGGTGTTAGAGATGCCTTATACATTCAGGAATACTGAAATTGCCCGCGAGGTTTTGAACGGTCCATTTGGCCATAAGCTTTCCGATCAACTGGCTAAAAGCAGTAATATCAGGATACTTTCCTACTTGCCTTCTGCGTTTAGAAGCTTCATCAATTCCAAACACGAAATCCATTCACCCGCAGACATGAAAGGTATGAAAATAAGGACGATGGAAATTCCCATACATATGGAAATGGTGCGGGCTCTTGGGGCCACTGCGACCCCTATATCCTGGTCCGAATTGTACTCGGCACTACAGACAGGGGTTGTTGATGGGGCTGAAAGTGCTCCATATGTAATTCTGTTAGGAAAACTTCAAGAAGTCCAAAAATACTATACATTGGATCGCCACACACTTAATCTGGCCTTAATAATCATAAACGACAAATTTTTCAAAAGCCTGCCGCCTGAGGACCAAAGAATTTTCAGTTATGCAGCTCGCCAGGCCCAATTGGCAATGCTGGGGGTGGTGGCCGCTAAAGAAACGCAGGATTTCAAGACCATCCGAGAAGCAGGTATGAAAATATATAAGCCCAAACCTGAAGAATTTAATCAGTTCAAGGATCTTACACGTGAACCGGTACTTAAGATCATGCGCAAGAAGGTTGAAGAGAAATGGATTGCCGATCTGAATCAGGCAATTGACGTAGCTGAAAAGAAAATGGCCAATAAGTAAAATATTCCGGCGGGCGGCTTTTTTTTATTTTCCGCTCCGCCGGTAATAGTCAGGTCGAAAAATGTTAGAATTTATTGAAAAAATTAGCATATGGCTGGCTCAAATTTCCATGACGATAGCAAGGATACTGCTTATTTTCGTTGCAGCTATTTTGCTTGTGCAGGTTGGGTTGCGCTATATTTTTAACGCGGCTCTGCCATGGCCAGAAGAGTCGTCTCGATATGCCATGATTTGGGTTGTCCTGCTTGTAGGAAATGTCCTAATACGTGACAAAGAATTGATTACGGTGGACTTTCTGGACCGCTTGTGGCCACAAAAGATTGTTGCCTATCGCGACTTTGCTTATCGACTTTTGCTGCTGGGACTTATGGGGGTTCTTTTCTATGAGGGGGTTGATCAGGCGGTCCATGCAATACGCATGACGACCACGGCGCTTCAGATAAGCTGGTTTTGGCCCTACCTTTCCATACCTGTGGGGGCGGCATTGATGTTTTTGCAGATGTTATTGTTGATTTTTAAAGATTTGATAATCGCAAGAGCAAGGAAACAGAGCTGTGAGTGAACCGTTGATTGTCGTTATCGTGATTCTATTTTCCTTACTCATCGTGGGAAGTCCTGTTATTTTCGCCATAGGGGGTGCCGGGTTGGCCTATTTTATTGTCAAGCCTGGTATGTGGCCGATGCTTTCAATTTATGCCCATAAATTTTTTACCGGCATGGATGTGTTTGTCTTTCTATGCATACCCTTATTTCTCATTGCCGGAGAAGTAATGGGGGCTATCGGGATGACCGAAAGGATGGTAAGGTTTTCTCAATTGATAGTCGGCCGTTTTAAAGGTGGTCTTGCGTATGTGAATGTGCTGGCTAGTATGTTATTTGGAGGTGTTTCGGGTTCTGCCCTGGCTGACGTCTCAGCACTTGGTCCTCCGTTGGTAGATATGATGAAACGCGATGGTTACGATGCAGATTTCGCTACGGCTGTTACAGTTACATCCGCTATGCAAGGTCCAATTATTCCACCCAGTATACCTTTTGTCATATTTGCCAGCTTGACCAACGTTTCAGTGGGAGCTCTTTTCCTTGCTGGCGTTGTACCGGGTGTGATGCTTGGGCTGGGCCAGATGAGTGTCATCTGGATGATTTCTAAGCGGAAACAATTGCCTCGAAACCAGATAAAAAATCTTACGGTAAAACTTTTTTTTAGCATTATTCTGGATGCTGGGTGGGCACTGATGATGCCGTTGATTATCATCGGCGGCATCGTTTCAGGTGCTTTTACGGCGACTGAAGCTGCGGCTGTGGCTGCCGGCTATGCTATCTTCATAGGTGTTGTCGCCTATCGTAACCTAACCGCTAAAATGATGTGGAAAATTTTGGATAAATGTGCCCGCACAACGACTTCCATCTATCTGATCGTCGCGTTTACATCGGTGATCAGTTGGATACTGGCCAATGAAAGGGTTCCTGACCTTCTCGTTGGATTTATTAATACTTACGATATTCCTGTGTGGCTGTTTCTTTTGATGCTCAATCTGTTTTTTCTGTTCAACGGGTTGTGGATATCAGATGTTATCCAGTTGCTCCTATTTGCGCCTCTATTTACCCCGATTCTTGCGCAAATGGGTGTGCATCCAGTCCACTTCGGGGTTATAATGGTTGTCAACGTCATGTTGAGTATGATAACTCCGCCTTATGGAACGGCACTCTATCTGGGAGCCATCGTTGGAAAAGTAAGTCTCGGAGCTATCGTAAAACGAGCATTTCCATTCTTTATCTCTTGTATTGTCGTGTTGCTATTGACTACCTATTTACCCAAAATGGTCCTTTTTTTGCCTACGATCATGGGGCTCATAAAATAAATTAAAATTTCCGGCTGCCCGGCTGAAATAATACTGGTCGAATTTAAAGACGGGCGAGATGAAATCGCCTTAAGGAGGATAACGTTTTGAAGAAAAATGATCTTACAGGGATTTTGCCCGCCATGGTTACACCCATAGATGATTCGGGGAACGTGGATATCCCCATGCTAAGAAAATTGGTACGATATTTTATGACCGCGCGGGTTGACGGCCTTGTCCCCTTGGGCGGCAGTGGAGAATACACAGCACTCTCCCCCATGGACAGGGTCCGTGTTGTCGAAACCGTAACGGCTGAAGTTGGCGGTCATGTACCGATCATAGCAGGAGTACTTAGCTCCGGGTTCAAGGATGCGGTCATTAACGGCTTGGCAATGAAAAATGCCGGGGCAGATGCCATAATGCTGTTGACACCCTTTTATGTCAACCCGAGCCAACAGGGGCTACGCGAATATTACAGTGCTTTTATCAAAGAAGTCGATATTCCAGTCATTATTTATGACATTCCATATCGGACAGGAGTAACCCTTGCCCCAGAGACAATAAAGCTTATCGCTGAAGATAACCGCCAGGTAATAGGGGTTAAAGCCTGCAATACCGATCTGGCCCATTTTAACCAGATGCTTGTTGAGGTCGGCGACATGATAAATGTGTTAAGTGGTGAAGAATATCATTTCTTCAGTCATATTTTATTAGGAGCAAGGGTGGTATTATCGCCAGTGCCAATGCTATTCCGGAATATTGGGTGGACCTGTTCAGGCTAATAAAATCTGGAGATATTGAAACCGCCCGGGTACGGCATTTTGAAATGTTGCCTTTTCTGAACGCAATTTTTAGCGAGGTGAACCCAGGCCCTTTAAAGGCTGTCATGCGCCTTTTCGGTTTTGATGTGGGCCAAGTGTTGCGGCCACTTATGCCCCCAAAGCCAGAAACTCTTGAAAAACTTAAATTAACCGCCGACCACTTCAAAAAAAGGGCGTAGTTATGCGATCCTTGCACGACTATTTTGATTTTGCCGTGTCCTGGGTTGCTATTTTGCCTAACGTCTCATTCAGAAGACTGCGCCCAAAGCTATGCAATAGGCAGTTACCACTGATAGTCTACGATTACGTCATTAAGATAGCAGCTCCTGCCAGCGGATATTAACATGCATCAGGGTAAATGACGGCCCCACAAAAGTGTGTGGATGGGAGTGTGGCGGTCAAGACTCGTTGGATGGAGGGAAAGGATGATCCGTGAACGAATTAGCTCTTGGCATATGCCTTCTCATGGAAGCTTTGAGCGAAATATTAGCCGCATCCATTGAGAATCTGCTGAAAACGGCCGTGTGATTTTTTTGTTTTTTTGACAGCCATTCAGGAGTAGGGCGCAAACCGGACGTCACTGATCTGCACCAAGAGTTGCAGTTGTTTTTTTCAGGCGGATAACAGAAAGGCGATCGGCCGGGAGCGGCTTGTGAACCGCTCCCGGGAAAATTCCTGCCGGAACTCATGTGCCGGCAGGGATCCGTGTCTATTTGACTAGGGCCTTGTGGCTGTCGATCAGAGTGCCCACCACATCGGAATCTGCCAGGGTGGAGATGTCTCCGAGCTGGTCATATTTGTTGGTGGCGATTTTGCGCAGGATCCGGCGCATGATTTTGCCGGACCGGGTTTTGGGAAGTCCTGCTGCAAAATTGATAATGTCCGGGGTGGCGATGGGCCCGATCTCTTCTCTGACATGGGCTTTCAGTTCCTTGAGCAGCTCGGGGGATGGCACGGCACTGACATTGAGAGTGACAAAGGCGTAGATGCCCTGGCCCTTGATATCATGGGGAAATCCGATCACCGCGCTTCCGCCACCTGGGGATGGCTCACCAGGCCGATTCCACTTCGGCCGTGCCCATTCGGTGTCCGGACACGTTGATGACGTCATCCACCCGTCCGGTGATCCAGAAATATCCGTCCTCGTCCCTGCGGCATCCGTCCCCGGCAAAGTAATAGCCGTCAAACATCTGGAAATACACTTTGCCGAACCGGTCGTGATCATTATATACGGTTCGCATCTGTCCAGGCCAGGGTTCCTTGATGGCCAGGATCCCATCACAGACTCCCTCCAGCTCCACTCCCTGTTCGTTGAGCAGTACCGGTTTGATCCCGAAAAACGGCAGGGTGGCGGAACCGGGTTTCTGATCGATGGCATAGGGTAAAGGAGAAATCATGATGCCTCCGGTCTCGGTCTGCCACCAGGTATCCACAATGGGGCAGCGCCCCTTGCCCACATGGGTGTGATACCAGCGCCAGGCTTCAGGATTGATGGGCTCACCCACCGATCCCAGCAGACGCAGGGAAGACAGGTTATATTTTTTCACCCAGTCCTCCCCCTGGGCCATGAGAGCCCGGATGGCTGTGGGCGCGGTGTAGAACTGGTTTACCTGCCATTTGTCCACCGTGGCCCAGAACCGGCCCGGGTCCGGATAGGTGGGCACGCCTTCGAACATCAAAGAGGTGGCTCCCTGGGACAAGGGGCCGTAGACGATATAGGAATGACCCGTGACCCACCCAATGTCTGCAGTGCACCAGTAGATATCTCCGTCATGGTAGTCAAAGATATACTTGAACGTGGTGCCGGCATATACCATGTAGCCGCCCACATTGTGCTGAACCCCTTTGGGCTTGCCCGTGGAACCCGAAGTGTACAGGATGAACAGCGGGTCTTCCGCGTCCATCCATTCCACCGGACATTCACTTGACTGGGCATTGGCAGCCTCATGCCACCATATATCCCGGTCCGCTTCCATGGGGATATCGGAGCCGGTCCGTTTCACCACAAAACAGGTCTGCACCTGATGTCCCCGTTCTTTACACAGATCCAGGGCCCGGTCTGCCGCTGTTTTCAAGGGTACTGCCTTGGCACCCCGCATCACCCCGTCCGTGGTCACCAGCACTTTGCATAGGCTGTCCACGATCCGGTCGGCCAGGGCTTCGGCGGAAAATCCGCCGAACACGATGGAGTGGATGGCCCCGATCCGGGCACAAGCCAGCATGGTGGCGGCCAGTTCCGGGATCATGGGCATGTAAATGGCCACCCTGTCCCCTTTGCCCACCCCTTTTTCTTTGAGCGCATTGGCGAACCGGCACACTTTTTCATGAAGCTGCCCATAGGAAATGGTCAGATCTTCTCCCACGCTGTTACCTTCCCAGATCAACGCGGTTTGGTTTTTTCGCTGGGGCAGGTGCCGGTCCAGGCAGTTGTAACAGATATTGGTTTTCCCATTGATGAACCACTGGATAGAGATCGGGCCTTTGGACAGATGATAGTTGTATTCCCGGACCCTGTCCCATTTTTTTCCCAGTGGAAGTTGTCCGCCATACCGGCCCAGAAGGTGTCCGGGTCTTCAATAGATTGGGTATACATGGCCCGGTATTCATCCATGGTCATGATCCAAGCGTTTTTTCGAAATTCGTCAGGGGCGTGAAACAGGGTTTCCGTCATGGGTATCTCCTTTTTCAGATGAAGGTCAGCAAAAATTCAATCCACATTCCATTTGGTGGTGACAGTCAGTCAGGCCGGCGGTCACCGGACTTATCAGGTCATACGCCTCAGTTTTTCCAGGCACTGACACCGGTATCGGAATTCCCATGGGCCGGAGGGCGGGGTCAGTTTCAGCGCCCGGGTCACCAGGGCCAACACAGCACCAGTCATCAGCAGGGCAGCTGCCAGAATATAGGCTATCTGGGAGCTGCCGGTGTAGGCCACAATCATCTGTGATACCCGGGGGAAGATGAATCCCCCCACACCCCAGGCGGAAAACACCAGCCCATAGTTGACACCAAAGTTTTTTAACCCGAAATAATCCTTGGTTACGGACGGAAACAGGGACAGGTTGGTGCCGTAGTTAAATCCGATGAACGTGGCCGCCATCACCAGCAGTACCACTTGACCCGGAGCGATGAACATCAGGGAAAAGATAATGAGCGCTTGAAAAGAGAGCATGATAAACAGGGTGTTGGCTCGGCCGATCCTGTCGGACACGATGCCGGCGATAACCCGGCCCGAAGCATTGCCCACGGCCATCAGCGCTACCACGATCCAGGCCAGATTTCCCATGCCGGATTTGGCCATGCCCGCCACACTGCCGATGATCATCAGCCCGGCCCCGGAGCCGACGCAGAACATGAGCCACAGTTTATAAAACGTTCCGGTTTTCATCATTTCAGAGGGGGAAAAATCAATGCCTGAAGGGGCAGCCGGGCGGGTGGCTGTGGCCCGGGCATCCGGATGCACATACCCGGCCGGGGGATTGATCAGAAACTGGGCCAGCACACACACCACCCCCAGAAACGCCACCCCGAAAATCAGCATGGACTGGCTCAGGCCGAACCGGCTGATGAGCCAGGTGCCTAAGGGCGCGATATACACCGAAGCAAGCCCGAATCCCGCCACCACAATGCCGGCGATCATCCCGGTTTTGGCCGGAGGGAACCATTTGATGGCAGGCGGCGTGGCAGACGCATACCCGAAGCCCAGTCCCGCACCCATGAGAATGCCGAATCCCAGGATCCACACCATCCATGAGGTGGAGAATGCAATAAGAATCAGGCCGGATCCGGTGAGGATCCCGCCCAGGATGGCCGTCATTTTCGGGCCGGTTTTGTCCTGGACCCGGCCGGCGAGAATCATGGCAAAGGCAAACACCAGGCAGCACACGGCATAGGGATCGTTCAGCGCGGCCAGGTTCCAGTCGAAACGGCCGTCCCCGGCTACGATGGATTCCTTGATGGACTCCTTGAAAATACTCCAGGCGTAAAGAATACCCAGGGCCAGGTTGATGCCCAGTCCAGCAAAGGTAACGCGCCATCCAATGTTTTTGATCTCTTTCATAGGTTCACTCCTTTCAGGCAGATGTTGGGAAACCGGTATCAAACAGATTCCTTGAAGGTTTTTTTGCTGTCCTTTTAGAAATGCAATCGGCATGCCACCCGAGCGAATTGTGCTAACTTGTTGATTTTAAAACAAAATGCCAAATTTTTGTAAATGGTGCTTTGTCGCCGGCTCACAATAAAAGTTGTGATAGCCCCGGGCGGTTGAAAAAAAGGGCAGAAACCGGGGATTGAAATGACGTTACAACAAAAGTTGTGTGTACAATCCTGGTTGTAGATCAGCTGTTTCGAATTTTTTGAAGGCGCTTGCTCAATGCCTGCTGGGAAATACCCAGAATTTTGGCGGCGGCGGACTGGTTCCCGCCGGCCTGTTCCATGGCTTTTTCCACCAGGATGTTGGAGGCTTCCTTGAGGGTGGGAAGTCCTTTG
>LQAF01000091.1_pt1 | contig 19332 bp, 17 predicted proteins | sample 1535781 | NCBI WGS metagenome assembly LQAF01 (sample SAMN04331583, study PRJNA305678) | bioreactor metagenome | isolation source: bioreactor_2 inoculated with Wadden Sea sediment 2nd replicate of a... | place: Germany:Bremen
TGGATCTGCCCCTCTGCTGCCGGCAGTCTCCTGTGGACCGCTTCGGTGTAGGTATGGCGGCTGTCCTTGCGCATGATGAGCACCTCTACCTCTGGTGCTTTCGTATCGACAGGCACCTCGAAGAGCTCTCTGGTCCCGGTGATCTGCTGCGGCAGGTGCAGACTGTCAGTGAACCGGGAGTCGAACCGGTGTCTCGGCTGCTCGGGCAGCTCTGCTGCACTGATCCCGTTCTTATAGACCTGTTCGATGGTGAAGGCGCTGCTCTCATCGGTGAGCAGGATCAGATCGGCGATCTTTCCCGGAGAGATCGCACCCCGGTCATGGAAGTTCATCCTCTGAGCCGGTGCATGGCTCGTTGCGATGATCACCTGCTCCAGAGAGAGCCCGGCTGCCAGTGCCTTGCGGACGATGTGATCCAGGTGACCGGTCGCTGAGAGCACATCAGGGGGGACATCGTCGGTGACGAAGCTGTAGAGCCCCTCCACACGATGGGAGATGAGGTACTCGATGATCTCCGGGGTGATGGACTTCTCCTGCAGTTCGACGAACATCCCCGCTGCGAAGCGCTCATGCATCCCCTGGACATCCTGCATGCAGTGATCTGAGTCTATCCCCAGATAGAGCAGTTTCGCCAGATCCAGACCCCGCACCGAGGGACAGTGTCCCTCTACCGCGGCAAGAGGATACCTGCTGTGCATGGCACGGATGAGCTCCACGGTCTTCACCTGCTGTGTCCCTGCTGCGATCGCATCGAAGTTGCTGATCAGTGACCCATAGTTCATCACTTCTCCCAGACAGATCACCTCAGGATAGGTACGCATCAGGTACTCGAGGTCGTCGGTCCCGATGGTGCCTCCGGTGGTCTCCAGCTCGGAGGTGGTGGAGGGGACCGAACTCGGTACCCCGTAGAAGATATCGATGGCAGCGCCGGTCGAGGCTCTGATCATCTCTTCGATACCTTCGGTACCGAAGACATTGGCGATCTCATGCGGCTCTGATACCACCGTGGTGACCCCGTGCCCGAGGACTGCCTTCGCGAAGGTCATCGGTACGCACAGTGAACTCTCGATGTGCAGGTGGATATCGATCATACCGGGGATCAGGGGCTTGCCGGCGCACGCTATGTACCTCCCGGCTGTGAGCCCTGCGCTGCCGGCATCCCCGGTAAAGAGGATCTTTCCCTTGAGTACAGCGACATCGGTGAGTTCCCAGCTCCTGAGATAGACATTGTAGATCCGGGCATCGGTGAAGATGGTATCGACTTGCATGCTGCACAGCTCCTAGAGGAGAGAACGGACTGAATCACGCTCTACGAGCGATCCGGAGAGCAGGATCTTCTGTGAAGCCGTGCTGCCATCGAGGGCATCAAGCAGTACGTTGGCAGCCCCGGAGCCGGCCTGCTCCATATGAAGATCTATGGTGGTGAGTGCAGGCAGTGAGAGCCGTGCATGGATGGAGTCGTTCCTGCCGATGATCGAGATGTCCCGGGGGACTGCCCTGCCTGTCGCCGCAGCAGCTCGTATGGCGCTCGCTGCCATGATGTCAGACATGCAGCAGATCCCGGTGATCTGGGGCATCTGCTGCAGTGCACCGGTGATCAACGTTCGTGCGATCTCATCACTGTACTCCCCGTAGAGTACCCGCTCCGGGGAGTACGGGATCCCGTACTCCTGCAGCAGCCTCTTGTAGTTCCGCTGCAGAGCACGGGTATGCTCCCCTCCCTGCCTGCCGAGAACGAGCAGCAGCTCCGTGTGACCGCAATCGATCAGATACCTGGCCCCCGAGGGCTGAGCGAGATCATCGATGAGCACCTGTGAGACATCCTCATCGACCTTGGGGATGTTCAGTGTGACGAAGGGTTTCCCTGTCTTTCCCACCTCTTCGATGTTCCGTTGGATCTGCTCATGGGTGCAGAAGCCGGTGCTGAAGAGTACATAGCCGTCACAGCCGGCACTCTTCTCCAGCTGTTCTTTGACGATGGCTATGGACGACTGTGCAGAGGAGGGGAAGAAGAGCAGCCCGTACCCGAAGGATGATAACCGGGTCTGAAGCCCCGAGAGCAGGGCGTTGGTGTAGTCATTCTGGAACAGCGGGAGGATCGTGGGTATGATCACGCCGATCAGCTTCGACTCATGAGTCGACAGGCTGCTGGCGAAGACGTTCTTGTGATAGTTCAGTTCGGTGACCGCCTGGTCGATCAGTGCCTTGGTCTTCGCACTGACGCGGTTGGTCTCCTTGTTGCTGAGGTAGATGGACACCGAAGCCGGTGAGATCCCTACCTGCTTTGCGATCTCTTTGATACTGCTCATATACACCTGACTTTCTGCTGATTACATTAAACGATTAACTAATTTATCGCATGCAAGAATGAAGTTGTCAAGCTTATAGCATACCATAAGATATTATCGATACTAAGCATCTACATTTTCATTGACAGCAGGCGGTAAATGTGCAATAAATAAGTTAACCGGTTAACAAAGAACCGTCAAAACATGTGGAGGAACAGATGAAAAAGAGTGTAATCGTATTGATCGCTTTACTGCTTGCAGTGACCCCCGTATTCGCTCAGGGAGCGAAAGAGAGTGCCGCTGCTTCTGATGATATGCCGTACAAGGGACAGACTCTGACCGTGTCCATGTGGGGCTATAACATGGACCTGCTTGAGAAGAACATCATCAAGCCGTTCGAAGAGAAGTACGGGGTGACCGTGGTGACCGAGTCGGGCAACAACGCCGACCGATTCACCAAGATGGTGGCAAGAAAGGCGAACCCTCTTGTCGATGTCGCCCTGTTCGCCGGTTCCTGGTCCTACAAGGCCATGGAAGAGGGGATCATCCAGCCCTACGATCCGTCAAAGCTGACCAACCTCTCAGCGATCATGGAGACTGCTCAGGACCCGCTCGGCGGAAACTATGCGATCGGGTATACGATCCAGCACCTGGGTCTATTCTATAGAACCGATAAAGTCGCTCCCATCACCTCCTGGAAAGATCTCACACGAGATGATCTCAAGGGTGTCCTCAGTATCCCGGGGATCACCACGACCTATGGTCCCATGCTGATCTACATGCTCTCAGAGGCATGGGCCGGTGACTTCGATGCGACCGATGTCGGTTGGGAGAAGATCGAGGAGATGGCTCCTGCACTGGTGACCGCCTACAACAGCTCATCGGTACTCAATACCCTCGTCTCTCAGGAAGAGGTCTATGCCGCTCCCTACTCATCGTTCGCTTGGGGTACGATCAAAGGGACCGGTCTGCCGGTCGAGAGCGTCATCCCCGAAGAGGGACTCGTCGGTTCCTTCAGCATGATCAGTGTCGCTGCCGGTACCAAGCATGAAGAACTCGCACACCTGTATATCGATCATCTGCTCTCCTATGAGGTGCAGCTTGCAGAGGCCATGGATCTGGTGGATTCTCCTGCACGAACCGATATAACCCTGCCTGCAGAGGTCGCAGAGAACCTCACCTACGGAGAAGAGCTCATCTCACAGCTGCACTTCTTCGACCACAAGGCCATGGCAGAGGTACAGGAAGAGTGGATCGACAGATGGAATGCGATCTTCTCCAAATAGACCATAGATGATACTGCAGACTGTGAAGCTGTTCAGGGCGGTCACTACCGTCCTGAACAGCGCTCACAGCTGTATGATGGGGAGCTTATGAATCGACTGCATTTCAGAAGATCGCTCATGCTGCTGCTCGGACCCGGGGCGATGTTCCTGCTCCTGTTCTTCTTCTCTCCCCTGCTGTTCGTACTTGCAGAGAGCCTGAGGGGAGCTCAGGGACAGGTTACCCTCGCTCGATACGGTGAGGTCCTCTCCGATGCACAGTTTCGGATCGTCTTCGTTCGAACGCTGAAGATGGCACTGATCGTCACCCCGATCGCGGTGATCGTCGCATACCCTTCAGCCTATCTGATGACCAAGGTCTCAGCAGGGAAGAAATCGATCCTCATGTCTCTGGTCATCCTCCCGCTGATGACCAGTCCTGTCGCCAGGACCTATGCCTGGATCGTCATCTTGGGGAAGTACGGGATCGTCAACCAGACCATGGGAGCTCTGGGACTCTTCAAGGAGCCAGCCCGCATGATGTATACCGAAGGTGCGATCATCGTCGGTCTGCTGCAGCTGTTCCTGCCGATCATGGTGCTGACGTTAGTCAGTGCGATGGAGAACGTGCAGGAAGAGGTCGAAGAGGCGGCTTTGAGTCTCGGATCAGGTAGGATCGGCTGTTTCTTCCGGGTCATCGTCCCGCTCTCCTTTGATGGACTGATCATGGGTGTGACACTGGTCTTCACCGGCTGTATCACCGCCTATGTGACTCCGGCGATCCTCGGTGGCGCGAAGGTCCTCACTCTTGCGACCCTGATGAGACAGGAGGCCCTGGTCCTGATGAACTGGGAAGCGGCAACGGTCATCGCCGTGATCATGATCGCTACCACCCTGCTGCTCTATAACGGGCTGCGGCTATTCAAACCAAGGAACCTCGTATGAAGAACTCAAAGATCCTCATAGCGATCATGGCCCTGATGTTCGTCTTTCTCATAGGGCCATTCGTGGTGATCATCATCTCCTCGTTCAGCAATGATGCGGTGATGAGATTCCCCCCGAGGGGGTTCTCACTGCAGTGGTATGAGAAGGTGCTGAACATCCAGATGTTCCAGACGACCTTCTGGATGAGTCTGAAGACCGGCCTTGCAGCCACCTTCACCGCCCTGCTGCTCGGTGTACCGGTCGCGTACACCAATGTCAGGTTCCGGTATCCCGGGAAGAACGTACTCGAGCTCTTCTTCTCCTCCCCGGCGATCGTTCCCGGACTGGTGATCGGGTTCTCCCTCCTGCGATTCTTCATCTATGTGACACAGGTGCCGATCCTTCTGGGGTTGTATCTCGGTCATACGGCGATCCTCTTTCCCTATACGGTCAGAGTGGTCTCCGCGAGTCTGAGGAACTTCGACCCGGGGATAGAGGAGGCTGCTGTCAGTCTCGGTTCCACCCCCCTGCATGCCTTCTTCGCCGTGGTGCTGCCGAACATCAGATCTGGTCTGGTCGCTGCCTTCATCCTGGCTTTCATCACGTCGTTCAACAACGTACCGGTCTCCCTGTTTCTCACAGACCCGGTGTCGCGACCCTTCCCATACAGATGCTGATCTATATGGAGTACTATTTTGATCCCACGATCTCAGCACTCTCGAGTATCCTCATCGTCCTGACGGTGATCATCGTCCAGGCTGCGGAGAAGCTGCTGGGGATCTCGAAATACATGTAACAAGGAAGAACTATGTCATTCATCGAACTAACGAACATAGATGCGGGGTATGAGAAGGGAAAACCGATCCTGAAGGACTTCCATGTGAGCGTGGAACAGGGAGAACTGGTCTCTCTGCTCGGTCCCAGCGGTTGCGGGAAGACTACCACGTTACGTACGATCGCCGGGTTCATCATGGCAGAGAAGGGGAAGGTCGTCATCGGCGGCAGGGACTACTCGAACGTGCCTCCCAACAAGCGGAACATCGGTCTGGTCTTCCAGAACTATGCGCTGTTCCCCCATCTGTCGGTCTATGATAATGTGGCCTACGGGCTCAGGAGGCGAAAGGTCGCAAAAGAGCTGATCCCTGAGAAGATCGCCAATGTGCTGAAACTGGTCTCTCTGACCGGGTATGAGAAGCGTCTGCCATCAGAGCTCTCAGGAGGTCAGCGCCAGCGTGTCGCACTTGCCCGTTCGATCGTCATCGAACCTGATCTGCTGCTGCTCGATGAGCCGCTGTCGAATCTCGATGCGAAGCTCAGGGATGAGATGCGTGCCGAGCTGAGCAGACTCCAGCATCAGCTGGGGATCACCATGATCTATGTGACCCATGATCAGGTAGAGGCCTTGAGCCTATCCTCTCGCATCATCGTCATGAACGAGGGGAACATCGAGCAGATGGGTACGCCAGAAGATATCTACGAACGGCCGGCAACTCCGTTCGTGGCGAACTTCGTGGGGTTCGATAACTCGCTCACCGGTACGGTCCGTGCGGTACAGAAGCACCGGGTCACCGTCGAGGTGAACGGCAGCTCCTTCGTCTCCACTCGCGTGACGCAGGTCGCAGGCGGTCTGAGTCACGGGGATCAGGTGGCGCTCTTCTTCAGGCCAGATGATACCAGGTTGACAGATGAGGCGGGAGAGAACACCATAGCAGGAGAGATCCTCTATGTGAACTATCAGGGAAATACCAGCTCCTATGCCCTGAAGGTCGATCAGAAGAGTATCAGGGCTGTCATGCCCGGCAGACCGATGTCCGGGGACACTCGCGAGATCCGCATGCAGATCGACCCGGAGAAGCTGATCATAGAACGTGTATAAAGGAAGAACACAAGATGAGTGATGAGATACTGAAACATATCAGATGCAAGGTCGGCGATATTGCCCCGTACGTGATCATTCCCGGAGATCCCGGCAGGGTCAAAAGGATCGTCGATCAGATGGATGATGCGACATTGCTGGCACAGAACAGGGAGTACATCGTCTATACCGGGACCTATAAGCATGTCCCGGTCACGGTCTGTTCCTCGGGGATCGGAGGCCCAGCAGCTTCGATCGCCTTCGAGGAGCTGATCAAGCTCGGTGCGAAGGTCTTCATCCGGGTGGGCTCAGCAGGCGGCAGGCAGAAGGATACCCCGATCGGGACCCCTGTGGTGATCAATGCCTCCTATAGAGGAGAGGGGACCTCCAGGGCCTACCTCCCGGCAGAGTTCCCGGCCGTGGCGGATCTGGATGTGACCAACGCCCTGGTGCAGGCGCTCAAAGAGAGCGGCAGCGACTACCAGGTGGGACTCGGTTTCACCCGTGATGCCTACTATGTACAGGATACACAGCTCAATGAGCTGCTTACCGACTGCGGGGTGAAGGCTGCAGAGCAGGAGGCAGCGGTGCTGTTCATCGTCGGGAGTGTCCGGGGAGTGAAGACCGGAGCCGTGGTCTCCACGGACTCGAACATCTACCTCGAGCAGCAGCCGACCCTGGCTCAGAAGGAGGAGCTCTTCTTCTCTGGAGAGAGGAAGTGCATCACTGCAGCCCTCGAGGCGACCGTGATCCTCCATGGCGCAGGTGCCCATGACTTCCAGTGATGGACCCGGCGCCTCTTCTGATCTGCCCCCCTCTGCACAGGATTCACCCCTGATCAGCAGACTGATCTCACTGTGCAGCATACCAGCCCCTTCATGCTCCGAACTCCCGGTCTCTGAGTTCATCAGATCCTATCTGGAATCTCTTGATCAGGAGGGCATCATGGTCTATGAGTATCCGAAGGAGTCGATCCCCCAAGGGGGAGACTGCGCTGATCTGCTGATCACCGTCAGCGGTAGGGCTCCCGGGAGGGAGTGCGTGCTGCTGTGTGCCCATCTCGATACGGTCCCCGTACCGACAGACCGAGAGCCCGTGGTGCTCCTCGAGGATGGGAAGCTGCATACCGGTGGAGCTCAGGTCCTCGGCGGTGATGACCGTGCAGGAGTCGCTGCGGCACTGGAGATGATCAGCTATGCAGCAGCACATCCCCAGCTGCACGGAGGACTGGAGGTCCTGTTCACCGTGCAGGAGGAGATCGGCTGCAGAGGCAGCAGGGATCTGGATCTCTCGCTGATCAGATCCCGCTACGGGTACAATCTGGATGGGGAGACGCCCCCGGGGACCCTCATCACCAGAGCGCCGGCAAAGAGTACCTATCGCTGTACGGTAGAGGGCAGGAGTGCTCATGCAGCACTCGCCCCCTCTGAGGGGATCAATGCGATCCAGGTTGCTGCCCGGATGATCAGCCAACTGCCGCAGGGGCAGCTGGATGAGGATTCGACAGCGAACGTCGGGATGATCTGCGGAGGGGCACAGACGAACATCATCCCTGATACGGTCACCTTCACCGGTGAGCTGCGCAGCTTCAGTGAAGAGCGGTTCTCACACCACCGGAAGACCATCGACAGGATCTGCACAGAACAGGCTCGTCTTGCAGAGGCTCACGTACAGATCAGCTGGGAACATGGGTACTCCGGATACTTGATACCGCCTGAGAGGCAGGTGATCAAGCAGTTCATCGCCGCCTGTAACGCCCTGCAGATCCCCCATGAGCTGCTGAGCTCTCCGGGAGGAGGGGACAGCAACAATCTCAATGCCGGAGGGCTGGACGTGGTGGTGTTCGGTCTGGGTATGCACTACATCCATACTCCTGATGAATACCTGCTGATCGATGAGTTCTCTCAGGCTGTGAAGCTGCTTGCACGTATCCTCTTCCTGCCCTGATCACCTTAGGATCCTCCCTCTTTATGCCAGATACCATCTACACAGTTCAGAGTGCTCATTGTAACTTATTGGCAGGCCAGTGGTTCATACCATAGAGGGGTTCAGGGGAACCGGTATCTCTCTTTCCAGCCATGACTGCCTGTATGTGAACATTGCTCCTCCGTAGAGAGGCGCTGGGATAGATGCTGGCAAGGATCGGGGAGCTCAGCTGCCCCTCACAGCATGACAGTTGTCATGCTGTGATAAAGATTTCTTGTCGAATCAGGGAATTACATGTATTATAAAGAGTAATGATGTAATCGAGAATGTATTGAAAAGCGCTCTGCAGCATGCAGGGCAAACCGGGAGGATACCATATGAAAAAATTCGTACTATTGCTGATGCTGATCCTGCTGCCTATGACGATGATCATGGCAGGATCGTTTGATGTACCTGTGAACACCGATCCGGTGTTCTATCGATCGGCTGCTGTGGAAGCAGCCGGCGGGGCACAGACGGCCACCGCTTCTGGGTTCGACTCACTCTTCTCCAACCCTGCAGGGCTCTCGCGTAAGGGCGGGGAACTGCTCTTCGGGTCAGTGAACGTCTATTCGGACTTCATACTCGATGAAGATGAGATACTCTTTCTTGGAGAATTCTTCAATACTGAAGGTGATATCTCATTTTTTGAGGAAGATGATGACAACGCAGCTACTGGTGTAGCGATTGGTAATGCCATTGGACTGGAAGATGGTGTGAATACCAGTATAAATATGGGCTTTGGGCTTGCGGCCTTCGGTCTTGGACTGGGCTTCATGACTGATATAGATATGGGACTGCAATCAGATGGGTTAGGAACTACAGTAGGTAATACCTCTTCAGACCTTGCGATCTTCTTTGATCCAAAGGTGACCTCGTCACTGGTAGCAGGTCTCTCCCATGGCTTCGATCTCGGGGCTACTAAGCTGCACGTAGGTGCTGATGCAAAGGCGATTGTTCGGGCTCAATTCGTTGAATCTGAAAGCCTTGACCTAGTAGAAGCATTACGATCAGATTCAGAATATGATATATCTGATAGAGAAGTCATGCTCAGCGCCGGGTATGGATTCGATGCAGGTGCGATCCTTGAACTGCCTGCAGGGTTCTCCGTGGGGGTCTCTGCCAACGATATCGGCGGGACAGAGATGATGAAGATAACTCGTTCCATCGGATATCTGGATGCAACAGAGGATCCCGAAGCACTGATGCAGGAGGTCCTGGACTCAACAGCATCTGATACGATCCCCATGACCCTCATAGCAGGGGTAGGATTCGATAAACCTGGAAGAGGACTCTTCGATCTGAAGGTATCGGCTGACTATATCGTAGAACTCGATGAACTTGCTGAAGAGCCGGAACTGATCGATCAGATCCGAGCCGGTGCTGAGATCTCCGTACTGGGTATCGCAAAGGTACGAGGCGGGATCAACCGTGGTATCCTCACCGCAGGAGTCGGGATCGATCTGCTGCTCGTAGAGGCCAACGCTACCTTCTATGGCCCACGATATGATACCGAAGAGGAGATCCTTCCTGAACGACTGGTCGTAGGTGTGAAGGTAAAACTCTGATCACTGACAGCGACCCGGTGATGTAGGTTCACCAGCTGCGTGCATTGCGGTAAGGGATAGATAGATGATGGGACCCCCTGGAGCCTCCAGCTTCAGGGGGTCTCTGTCTGCTGCGGTACCACCTGCACGCACAGTGGTCCCGCCTGCACAAGCCATAGCGGCTTCGGAGATCTCCAACAGTATATATGGGCTCTTCTGTCCCATTGCATGGATGGGGCATCACAGCAGCTCTGCTCGATCATTGTCGCTCGTATGAGAGCACCGTACAGATCATGGACACGTCGACAGGGTGGGAAAATGATGCTCACGCGTTCAGCGATCACGATACAGCTGGAGGGAGCTTCTCTGTCTATCCGGCAGAAGAGGTCACCAGTTCTCCAGTCAGGATGATCGATGGGTGGATCACATGAATGTTGCATAGTATGTGTGAACCATCACATACTATGCAAAAACTGTGATAATCCTTGACGGTCTCTCTTGGTACCCTGTGAATCTCAGCTAGTGGACCAGCAGTGATCATCGTTACGAGATAGACTTTCTTCTCCACTATGGTACCATGATCATCCCTATCGAAGTCAGATCGGAGGGAAATGTCTCCAGTCCCTCACTGAAGGCAATCAAGCGTCTTCATGCTGAGGATGTTCCATTACGGGTCCGCTATTCTCTGCAGAATTTCAAGCTTGATGGCGATATTCTCAACATCCCGCTGTTCATGGCAGACTTCACTGACAGACTCATCGCTCTAGCTCTCGATGCCCTTCAGTGATCCATCACTGCCATGCTGGGGATCCACCTTCTTTCTGATACAGTACCGGAGTGCTCCTGAAACTGCCTGATCCCAGAAAATGCCTGCTCAGCAGCACAACACATCGTAGCAGACCACAAGCCGCACGAACGATACAGAGTACAACACACAAATACACCTACACCTACACCTACACCTACACACATTCGCTCTCTCTCTCATCATCATCTCCATCAGCAGCATCTGCTGCTGGTGGAGATGTGATCCTACAGGAGAGCTTCTCAGGCTCGGCAGGGGGAAAACGGGGCATCGCTGCTGTGAGCGGGTATCTGCTCTTTACTGTCACCTGATGGTGCGCTACGATAAGAGGGCAGCAGGTGATGAGCTGCATGATGCATCTGAAGTACACGGTAAGAGAGGTATGGTATGAATGAGTTGCTGGACATCTGGGAGAGAGCTGGTGTAGCACAGGCATGTGAGAAGATAGGTCTGGACTTCGAGAGGATCTTCGCTTCTCCTGCATCAGAGTGCTCGACGAATCCCTATCGGGACCATGGGTGGCTGGTCGTAGAACAGGAGGGCTTCACGGTGATCAATGCGATCGTCGAGGATGCCGAGCAGGATCGGCTCTTCTGGGAGGAGTGGTATCTGTATGAGGATGAGATCCACCACCATGTGCTGAGTCTGTGGCGACCGCCTGCCTATGATGAGGTGTTCTCAGCCCCTGAGCATGATGAGATCCACCCGCCGCAGTGCTTCTCCAAGCAGTGGTATGTGATCGATGACCCCGACATGGCGCCGCTGCTGTTGCGATGAGATGCGCATGGCTGTTGAATGCGAGGCTGATCCACGAGCTACCCTGAGAGGGGAACCCGTGGACTGTGGTCACGGTCTGCTCAGGGCCATACGCCCAGCTCCGCTCAATACCAGTAGAGCACGTAGAGATTGAAGAATATGGTACTGGGTCCTGTAGCTGCTTCGGTGCTGCACAGCGGCAGCAGGATCCCGCCCTCAGCCCCGAATGATACCTTGTGGCTGAAGAACTGCTGTGCTCCGATCCCCATGTCACCGTAGAGCATCCCGACAGCAGAATCCTCATGACCCAGACCGTCATTGACATAGGTGCCGGTGATCCCGGAGAACACGTAGACCTCATGCCAGCCCCGTTCGGTGAGCAGGTTCCTCGCATCGAGGCGGAACATCCCGATCCCCCGGTAGTAGTTGCACTCCAGCTGCCATCCCCAGCTGCCGGTATGATCCACAAGCTTCAGCGCCCCGGGCATGCCCGGGGAGAGGACCGAGAGCCCGACGGCGAGGTCATAGTCGGGTTTTGAGACGATGATGATATGAGAATACTCAGACCGTGCTGCAAGGGAACCTGCCGTACATAGCAGCAGCAGGGCAAGCAGCAGAATGATCTTTCTGTGCATAAGAAGCCTCCTGAAAGACAGTTCAGGAGGAAGTGTGTCACATCAGCTGCACATCTGAACAAGATGATGCTTCCTCTTTATTCAAGTATACCGCATCTTGAGACTCAGGTGCAGAGCTGAGGCTGCAGGAATCTCTTTTCGTGGGAGGGATTCAGCTCAATGTGTCTCGAAGAAGGTACGGATGAACTGCGGTCCATGCATCAGTCCGAGAGAACCCCCTGCAGCAGAGAGCTCATCATAGGTGCCGATCCGGTCCCCTCGATCCCGGGGGTGTAGATCATCACCGGGACCGGGTCATGGACATGGGTCCGCAAGGCACAGGGAGTGGGGTGATCGGGCAGGATGGCGATGGAGACCGGTTCTGAGAACTCGGCGAGTGCCTCCATGATCGGTCTCACAGCCCTGCTGTCAAGAGACTCGATCGTCCTGGTCTTCAGCTGTGCATCCCCCTCATGACCTGCCTCATCACTGGCCTCTATATGGAGGAAGACGAAATCCTTCGTCTTCAGGGCCTCGATGGCAGCAGCTGCCTTCCCCTCGTAGTTCGTATCATACAGACCGGTAGCCCCGGGGACGTGTATTCCCTCCAGTCCTGCATAGACCCCGATCCCGAAGATCAGATCCACCGCTGAGATCACTGCTCCGCTCTTGCCGTAGAGTTCTGCGAAACTCTTCATCGCAGGACGGTACCCCTGAGACCAGAACCAGACCGAATTGGCCGGGTGCTTACCGGCTGCGACCCGTCTGCGGTTGACCGGATGCTCACGTAGGAGCTGCTGTGATTCGATGATGATCGAATTGAGCAGCTCTGCAGTGGCTTGCCCTTCCGGGGCCGTTGCTCTGACCATGACCTGAGCACTGTCACTCCCCGGCACATCGTGGGGAGGGGTGCACTGTATCCGGTCACTTCCCTTCGGGAGGACGAACAGGTGGCGGTAGCTGACCCCGGGATAGAAGTGGAACTCTTTCGATGCGAAGTGGTCATTGAGTGCTGCTATGAGCTGCTGTGACTCCTCGGTCGAGATGTGACCTGCTGAGTGGTTGACGATGACCCCCTGCTCATCAAGGCAGATGAGGTTGCACCTCATCGCCAGATCATCGCTCTCCAGGTCGATCCCCATGCTCGCAGCCTCCAGGACCCCACGCCCCTGATAGACCTGCTTCACATCGTAGCCGAGGACCGCCAGATTGGCCACCTCACTGCCCGGGGGCATATCAGAGGGGACGGTCTCGAGCAATCCGAGCCTGCTGTGTCCACATAGTTCATCGATCGCCGGGGTATGGGCTGCCTGCAGCGGAGTCCGGTCTCCGAGCTCTGCGATGGGATAGTCGGCTGCGCCGTCTGCCAGAATGATCAAGTATTTCATCGTATCTCTCCTGTGCTGCTGTTCAGGCTCGAATGGACTGAAGCAGACATCGGTCTGTCTGAGCGCATTCTACCAAAAAGCGTTCACTGAGGCAATGTGTACCAGAGGGAAACGGGGTGTCGCTCAGCAGCAGGGGGAGGGAGTCTCGATCAGGTAGAAGAGCATCAGTGCGCAGGTCAGGGTATCGGCACTGTCCCCTGCAGCTCTCTCATGTCCTCTGGCCTCATGGAACGAGGGGGGTGAAGACCGTTTTGGTCTTCACCCCCCTTCACTGTTGTATAGTTCTCTGTTCGATGACCGTCGCTTGCATCCCGTACAGCGGTCTGCTAGGCGAAAGCCTGTCTGCGTTCTCTCATCTTGATGAATACTGCTTTACCCATGGGGAAGCAGATGGAGATGATCGTGAGGGCGAAGAGGACGATGCTGATCGGTGAGTTGAAGAAGATCTGCATACTGCCGTCTGAGATCGTGAAGGCACGCCTGAAGGACTGCTCCATGTTGTTCCCGACGATGACCGCAAGGATCAGCGGCGAGGTGGGGATCTTGGCCTTCCCCATGATATAGCCGAGGACACCGAAGACCAGCAGGATATAGAAATCCATGACGCTGTAGCTGATCGCATAGGCTCCGACGAAGGAGAGACCGAGGACGATGGGGTAGAGGATCTTCGGTGGTACCGAAAGGACTCGTACCAATCCCCCTGCAAGTGGGATGTTCACGATCGCGAGGATGATGTTACCGATGAACATGCTGGCGATGAGACCCCAGATGATCACTGGCTGCTGTTGAAAGAGCAGCGGACCGGGCTTCATGCCCAGGATCATCAGAGCACCCATCATGACCGCAGTGGTACCCGACCCGGGGATCCCGAGGGTGAGCATGGGGATCATAGCTCCGACAGAGGCTGCATTGTTCGCAGCTTCAGGAGCGGCAAGTCCTTCGATGGCCCCTTTACCGAACTCGTCGGGGTGTTTTGACATCTGGCGCTCGTTGTTGTAGGCCATCAGTGATGCCATGGTACCGCCTGCACCCGGGAGGGCTCCGATGAAGAAGCCCAGCGGGGAACTGCGAAGGATAGGGATCACACAGCGTTTCCAGTCCTCACGTGAGATCCAGATCCTGCCGAAGTCCTTCTGTACATGGGTCTTCCCCTCCTTGATGTTCTGGAAGCTCTTGAAGACCTCTCCGAGGGCGAAGATGGCGATGATCACGATGAGGAAGTCGATACCCGACTGCAGCTCGAGGATCCCGAAGGTGAATCGTTTGACCCCGGACTGTGCATCGATACCGATGGTAGCGATCATCAGACCGATGATCATGGCCATGAACCCCTTGATCCTGTTGCCCTTCGACATCGAGGCGGTAGCGGCCAGAGCGAAGACATAGAGCTGAAAGTACTCAGCTGCACCGAACCTGATGGCAAATCGTGCCACAGGTACCGATACCAGTACCATGAAGACCGTCGCGATGACTCCTCCGATGAACGATGCTATCGCTGAGATGGCAAGTGCGGCTTCAGCTCTTCCCTGCTGGGTCATGGGGTACCCGTCGAAGGTGGCAGCAACAGCTGCCCCGTCTCCGGGGGTATTGAGCAGGATAGAGGCACGTGAACCACCGTACATGGCTCCGTAGTAGACACCACCCATGGTGATCAGTGCCGCTACCGGTCCCATGCTGAAGGTCAGAGGCAGCAGGACTGCGACACCGGTCGCCGGTCCCAGTCCGGGGAGCATCCCGATGATCGTTCCCAGCACACCGCCGATCGTCACCCACATGATGTTCATGGGCTGCAGGGCTACGGTGAACCCCTGCATCAGTTGCATAATGCTTTCCATAGTTCCTCCTAGAACCCGATCACCGGCATCATCGGCAGGTAGACTCCGAGTAGTTTATTGAACAGAATATAGATCGTGAGGCTGAAGATGACCGATACCAGTATGATCATCTTCCATCGTCTCTTCCCGCTGAAGAGCAGCAGCTCGAACCCGAGGAAGATGCAGGTAGAAAGGACATAGCCGAGTCTGCCGAAGAGCATTCCGTAGATTGCGCCGTTGAGAACGGTCAGGGCTATCTGTTTGCTGTGGATGTCGAACATCGGCTTGTGCTCGTTCACTGTCTCTTCGGTATTGCCTCTGATGGCTGCAAGCTGCTGCACGAGCAGTCCTGCTCCAAGAAGCAGGAGTACCGCTCCCAGAGCGAATGGAAAGATCTTGGGGGCGTTTGGCATACCTACAGCGGCTTGAGGCAGGGCAGCGGTCATGATGACGAATGCCATCCCCAGCAGCATGCATACCACCGCGGTGATCAGGGAGGTCTTCTGCGCATCAGATGCGGCAAATGATCTGTTACCCATCATTATTCTCCTTATAACAGCAGGAGCTGCCGGTCAAGCAGCCCCTGCAAAGTGTTCGTATCGTCTCTCTTACTGGTGGAGCATACCGATCTCTTCAAGGATCGATTTGAAGTCATCGTTCGCCTTGCCCAGGAAGGTGGTGAATTCAGGGGCATCCATGTAGGCATCGTCCCATCCGTTCATTTCTTTGGCAGCTGTCCACTCATCGGTGGCAACCAGCTTCTTGATGGTCTCTCTCCAGTAGGTCACTGCATACTCAGGCATCTCAGGAGGTCCGAAGATCCCTCTCCAGTTGATGAAGGTCGCATCGATCCCCTGTTCCTTACAGGTAGGGATCTCAGCGATGATGCCGGTGCCGACCCGGTGGCCAGCGGTCTGTCCGAGTGCTCTCAGGTCACCGCTCTCGATGAGTCCTGCCACCTCTGATAATCCTGTGGAGAAGAGGTCTATATGACCGCCGAGGACCATGGCTACTGCCGAGTCGTCGAAGCTGACATAATCGATCTTGTTCAGGTTCTTCACCCCTGAGGCTTTCGCATGATGAGGAACTGCAGGTGATCCATGGAGCCTGCTGATGAGATACCGCCGATCTTCACGCTCTTGATGTCGCTCTTGAGTGCGTTCATCAGATCTGCCATGGTCTCATAGGGAGAGTCCGCTTTCACGACGAATGTCGCATAGTCAGCGATCAGTCCGGCAAGGGGGGTCACATCCTCATACCCGAGGTCTGTGGTCCCGGCGAGCTTGGTGAGCAGCAGAGGAGCTGAGTAGACAGTGATGGTCCTGTCCTGACCCTTCATCTCCTGCAGACTGGCAAGATGGACCGATCCACCGGCACCGGGGTTGTTACGTACCGGCATCGGTACAGATACCAGGTTGGTGTCTTTCAATATCTTTGCAGTGGTCCTGATCGTCAGGTCCCATCCGCCACCGGCTCCGCCCGGTGCGACGAAATCGAGGTTCCCTTTGGGATAGTTCTCAGCGGTGGTCTCTGCCCCGCCGTTCGCGAAAAGCGCTGTAGCTGTACTCAGCAGCAGTACGATGGTCACCAGGACCATCATGGACTTTGTCAGATGTCTCATACCGTAATCTCCTTTTTTCTCTCGTTCTTTCTATTTGCAGTCTGCCTTCAGACGTCATGCACTATGCTTGTACCTGCCTGACCACATCGAGGATGGTCCCGTCGCGGTATTCGACCACCGCAACGATCTTCTTCTCGAATATGATGGGTTCGGGGACCCCGGCGAGTTTCTGGGCCTTCTCCTTCAACTCACTGATGGGGATGACCGGCAGCTTGCAGCGTCGAAGCTGCTCTGCTACCTGAGGTCGTCTCGGGTTGACGGCGATGCCTCTGTCGGTGACCAGCACATCGATGGTGGACCCGGGGGTGATGACCGTCTTGATCTGATCCACGACGGTGGCCGATCGTCCCCTGATCAGCGGTGCTACCACGATGGAGAGCCCTGATCCGATGGCTGTATCGGAGTGTCCTCCTGATGCGCCTCTGAGGACTCCGTCTGAACCGGTCAGGACGTTGACGTTGAACTCCGTGTCGATCTCCAGCGCACTGAGGACCACCACGTTGATCTTGTTGACCGCACAGCCCTTGTTCAGCGGATTGGCATAATAGGAGGCATCGATCTCGGAGTGGTAACGGTTCTCCCCGATCGATCGGATCGCCTCCTGGTCGAAACTCTGTACATCGAGCAGCCGCTTGATCAGACCGTCTTCGTGCAGCTTCACCATCTGTGCGGTGATCCCCCCAAGGGCCCAGTTGGCCCTGATGTTCTGCTGCTCCATGTATTCGCGCAGGAACTTGGTGGTCACCAGGGAGGCTCCGCCGGACCCGGTCTGCAGGGAGAAGCCGTCTTCGAAGTAACCCGAGCAGGCTATGACCTTTGCCGCCAGAGAGCCGATGAGGATGTCCCGGGGGTTCTTGGTGAGTCTGGTCGCCCCGCTGCTGATGCCTTTCGGGTCCCCGACCTGATCTACGACGACGATGTAATCGACCTGATCCTGATGGATGCTGAAGGGGGTGTTGGGGTATTCAGCGATGGTATCGGTGATCAGGACCACCTTGCGGGCGAAGTGGGCATCTACCTTGGCGTATCCCAGTGACCCGCAGGCAGAAGTTCCGGTATAGCCGTTGGCATTCCCGTAGACATCACAGGTAGGGACTCCCAGGAAAGCCACATCGATCTTGATCTTTCCCGTCTCGATCGCCCGTGCACGACCTCCATGGGAGTGGATGAGGATCGGATGGTCCATCAGGCCACTGGAGATCTCATCTGCCAGCTCACCCCTGATCCCGGAGGTGCAGATCCTGGAGATGGTACCGCTCTTGATGTGACCCACCAGCGGTGAGTGGACGGTGGTAAGGGAGCTGGCCGCAAGGGTCAGGTCCTTGATCCCCATATGGGAGATGACATCCATGACCATGTTGATGACCTTGTCACCGCCTCGGAAGTGGTGGTGGAAGGAGATGGTCATCCCGTCAGACAGGCCGGTCTTGATCACCACCTGCTCGATGGTATCGACGATCTTGTTCAGACGGGGCAGGGAACGGTTCCCCTTGTCTATGCGGATGTGAGGGGTGTTGCTGTAGGCACCGGAGAACAGCTTCCGATCGAACGCAGAGAGGATCTCGTCCGGGATCTCATGGTTCACAGGATTATCAGGCATGGAGTACTCCTTCTGCAGGTGATGAGTAGTCTCTCAGTCCTGCTGCATCAGCGCGTTCGAGGGTACTGATCGCCCGCTCGACGATGGGTTTATCGATCATCTTGCCGTTCACTGCGATCACTCCTGATCCTTTGGCCTTCGCCTCTTCGATCGCTTCGATCACACGCTCGGCAAAGGCGATCTCCTTCCCGGTAGGGGCGAAGACATCATGGACGAGCTTGATCTGTCTGGGACTGATGATCGACTTGCCGTCGAAGCCCAGCTGCTTGATCAGCCGCACCTCAGCTTCGAAGCCCTCTTCGTTGTTGAGGTCCGAGTAGACCGTATCGAAGGCACAGATCCCTGCAGCACGTGCTGCAGTGACGATGGCACTGCGTGCATAGAGGATCTCGACCCCTGAGGCACTTCGTGCGGTCTTCATGGCTGTCACATAGTCCTCGGCTCCGATCGCGATACCGATCAGGCGTTCTGATGAGGTCGCGATGCTGTAGGCATTGATCACCCCAAGGGGTGATTCGATCGCAGCCATCATCCCGATGGTCCCGACCGGCATGTCGTTCTTCCGCTCTTCGATCTCGATGAGCTTCTCGACTTCCTGAACATCCTGTGCACAGTCGGTCTTCGGGAGCCTGATGATGTCCGGACGGGCCTTCACCATAGCCCTGATGTCTTCTCTTCCGTAGGGGGTGTCAAGACCGTTGATCCGTACGACCGTCTCGATCCCCTCGAAGTCAAGGGTCCGCAGATTCTGGAAGACCAGCATCCTCGCGGCATCCTTCTGCCGGTAGGCCACCGAATCCTCCAGGTCGAACATGATGGAATCGGAGTGGTAGATCGCGGCATCCCTGATCATCCCGGCGTTGTTCCCCGGTACGTAGAGCATGCTCCTTCTC
>LQAF01000093.1_pt1 | contig 19270 bp, 16 predicted proteins | sample 1535781 | NCBI WGS metagenome assembly LQAF01 (sample SAMN04331583, study PRJNA305678) | bioreactor metagenome | isolation source: bioreactor_2 inoculated with Wadden Sea sediment 2nd replicate of a... | place: Germany:Bremen
TGCAGTCCCGCAAGGAACAGGATCATGTAATAGCCTGACATCTTCCAGACTTGGATCATCGAGACGGTGAACAGTGCGAGTCGAGGGTCTCCGAACCAGAACGGTGCGTCGATCCCCAAAGACTCCAGAGCGATCGAGAGGATCCCGTATTTCGGGCTGAGGATCCACAGCCAGACGATCCCCACCGCTACCGCCGAGGTGACCACCGGGGTATAGAAGGCGGCTCGGAAGAATCTGACCCCTCTGATCTTCTGATCGAGCAGGACGGCGAGCAGCAGTCCGAAGACCATGACCCCGGCTACATAGATCAGTGAGAACTCGAGGGTATTCACCAGAACCGTATAGAACGCACTGCTTGAGAACATCTCCATACTGTTTTCAAGGCCGGTGAAGCTGACTGTGTTGATGATGTTCCAATCCGTGAGACTGAGAACCAGCGCAGCGATCACCGGACCGAGACGAAAGATCAGCAGCCCGGCGAGGTCGGTGCGATGAACAGCCAAGGATCCCTCTTTCTGTACCATAGAAGCGTTCTAGTCATAGCATACCCCTGTTGATGATGCTGCACAGAGTTCATCCCTCTGTGCAGCATCTGTCTTGTTCCTGAGTCCTGTTATTTGTAGTATCTGCCAAGAACGGCATTCACATTCTTCTGTGCGATCTTCATCGCCGCCTCATACTCCAGCTCACCGTCAATGATCCCATCAATGACTCCATTGAGCCCCAGAGCCTCTGCAGCACCATAGCCTCGCCACTCTCCCCACCCGAGGGTGAAGGAGGTTCTCATCTCTTCAGCTGCCTGCATGATCAGCAGGTCCTTGTTCACCGGCTGCTTGCCGATCTCAAGGAATTCAGGAGATTCAGTCAGAGGTCTGTAGGACGGGATCTTCCCGGCCATGACCATATCGATCGACTGCCCTGCCCCTGCTGCATAACTCATGAACTTCCAGGCTGCTTCGGGATGCTTCGCGTTCGATGCGATAGCCAGTGAGTCAGGCCATCCGTAGGTGATCGAACCATCACCGGAAGGTCCGACCGGCACTTCTGCGATACCCCATCGAATGGTATCTCCCGCAACGATGCGGTTGTTATCGATGTTCCAGGATCCGTCAATGAACATGGCTGCAGCACCGTTGGGGAACACGTCCTGCTGTCTGAATGCGGACATCTCCTTCTTCGATGGTGCTACCTGATGTTTAAGAACCAGATCGGTGAGGAACTTCAGAGCACGTTCACCCTGTGCATCGGGAGCGAACTGCATCGTCTGCCTGTCTATGAGTCTTCCATTGTTAGCATAGACCCATGGCTCGATATGGGCATAGCGTCCATAGAACCAGTAGCCCCACTGATCGATCGTGCCGTTCCCATCGAGGTCTCTGGTCAATGCTTTCGCAGCCTGCAGGAAATCATCCCAGTCCCATGAGGAGTCAGGGTACGATAGACCCGCTTCATCGAACATGTCCATATTGTAATAGAGCACCGTGGTCACCAGCGCATAGGGAAAAGCATAGTACGTATCAGTACCGGAGAGGTCCTTCACGCCGTCAAAGAGATTGAAGTAGAAATCGTCCATAGAATCGGAACTGCTGATCATAGGACCAAGGTCCATGAGCAGGTTGCTCTTCGACCACTCTTCCACGTAGCCTGAACTGAGATTGAACACATCAGGCAGCTTCTTCTGGTTTGCCATGATACGGATCTTGGTCCAGTACTCATTGGGCTCAAGTGTGGTCATCTCAACGCTGATCCCGGGATTCTCAGCTTCAAAGGCTGCGATCAGACTCTCGTTTCGGCCCTTCATGTCAGGATCCCAACTCCAGTATTGAAGGGTTATCTGTTCTTCCTGTTCCACTACAGCTTCATTCTGTCCTCCAGCGAACAGAACAGACGGGGCTGTCAGCAGAAGAGAGACTATCATACACATCAGAATCATCTTTTTCATAGAACACTCCTCGATTGGTAATCTTTAGACTATGGTAGCACAGTATCACATAATGTCAATCATTTGTTTATACATTTAGAGATGGTATGCACAGGAGAGGATACAAGAAGGATCAACAAAGACCGTTGCATGCATGTGTTAACTGGTCATATAGTGAGTATTAAGCTCCATATACTGAAATAGAAGCCAAAAGCATGCACATATACGCATACACAGGACATTCTGTCTTTTGCTTATTTGTTCATACATTTATAGAGAGAAAAGTAGTTACCGGGTGGTCTCATGCTTCATGAAGATCCCGGCAGGAGGCAGGTATGGGGGGATGGGGTTCCCGTCAAGGATCGCACGTATCCGTTTGACCGAAAGCTCACCGGGGTATTTCCAATCGAAGCAGCAGGTCGTGATCCTGGGGGAGAACGATGATGAGTGCATCGGTCCATCGAAGCCGTAGACCGATACCTCTTCGGGGATACTCCTACCCGTCTCCTGCAGATACTCGATGACCCCCTGCGCCCGCAGGTCGGTAGAACAGATGATACAGTCGATATCGGAGAAGTGGTTCATGAGACTGCTGCAGGAGCGGTAGGCCTCCTTCGGATTACCACCGCACTGCACGATATGATCATCCTCGACGATCGGTCTGCCGTGTTCAGCAAGGGTGTCGTTCACCGCTTCGATGCGCTTGCCGGAGGTGAAGCCGATGAATGCAAGCTGTTCATAGTCATGACGTGCGATATCCTCTGCAAGCAGGGTGAATCCCGTACGCACGTCGATGTCGTAATCGAGGATCACATAGGGTTTTGAGATCCTGTCGAAGATAGTGCTGTGGACATAGGGCCAGATGATGAACCCGTCATAGAACCGGTCATCCTCACTGCTGAAGAACTCTTCGGAGATGAACTCTGTCGATATATTATAGGTAAGTCCCTTACCGACGATCCCATTCATGATCCCCAGGTGCGTCGACCAGATATACTCCCAGATGGAGTTGGTGAAGAAGTCAGTATCACAGAGGATCACCCCGATATGGTAGTCTTTGAGATGGATGTAGTAGCGTTTGTTCAGGAAGGTCCCTCTTCCGGGAACCCGTTCGATCAGTCCATCATTGACCAGACGGTCCATGGCGTTCCTGACCGTACCTCGTGAGACGGCATATCGTTTGGCGATGACCGCCTCTGTGGGCAGGGTATCATCTACCGTGAAGTCATGGATGAACCATCGTTTGAGAGATTCATAGAGCTGATGCTGTATCGGTATCCTGCTTTCTCGATCTATCTTCATCAACCTGCCCCTGTGGCGATGCGACCTGCCATCGTATGCTGATTGTATCTGCCGGGTTCTCATTTGTCAACGTGACTCGATCTAGCAGCGGCATCCACCCCATCCTCTTTCGATCACCGGTGCCTGTATCACAGTCTTCCCGGCTGTGCTATAATCAAAGTTCATGCAGGAGGTATACAGTATGGATTACCGAGAATATGGGAAGACAGGGACCAATCTCTCAGTCATCGGCTTCGGGGCGATCGTCCTGATCGGTGAAGAACCCGCTCAGGCAGCACGGATCATCAGTGAGAGCATCGAGCACGGGATCAACTATTTCGATGTTGCCCCCTCCTACGGAGAGGCGCAAGGGACACCGGGGATCGCAGAGGTCCTGCTGGGACCGGCACTCAAGCCGTACAGATCAAACGCATTTCTCGCCTGCAAAACCACAGAACGAACTGCAAGGGGTGCGGAAATAGAGTTCACCCGATCTCTCAAGCGTCTTGAGACCGACTATTTCGATCTCTATCAGCTCCATGCAGTCACTGATGTGCAGGAAGATATCGATGCCGCCTTTGCCAGTGGCGGGGTGATGGAGTATCTGATCAGAAGGAAGGAAGAGGGACAGATACGCTTCCTCGGCTTCTCAGCACACTCAGAAGAGGCAGCACATGCAGCCATGGAACGATATGACTTTGATTCGGTACTCTTCCCGCTCAACTACGGGGCTTATATGCAGGGTGGGTTCGGCAGCAGGATCCTGAATGAGGCTGCAGAAAAAGGAGTCGCACGACTGGCCCTGAAAGCGATGGCCCGTCAGATGTGGCAGGAGGGAGATACACGTATCGATCATTCAAAATGCTGGTATGAACCGCTGGAAGACCCCGATATGATGAGAAAAGCCATGACCTGGACCTTGTCCCAGCCGATCACAGCCATGCTCCCACCCGGAGAGATCATGCAGTACCGCTATGCCGTGCAGGTGATCGAAGAGGGCTTGAGGCCTCTGAGTGAGGAGGATCTGGCCATACTGAAGGCTGATGCCCGATCTCTCTCCCCGATCTTCAGTAGTACACCGTAGGCCAAGACCGGGAATACCCCAGGGGATCAGTACCTTCAGCAGGAGCGATCGATGACCTGCAGGCAGGGGTTCTCCGATTCAGGAAGGACCCCTGCCCTGTCTGATGTGACAGCACGATCACTGCAACGTGCTCCTTGTGTCGTTGAACTGAATTATCTTCTGTTTCAGAAAGCAGGCACGTGTACCGGACTCGTCCGAACACCATGCTTCAAGTGCCCATCCAACCATATTTGACACGTATTATCCATTATGAGTCTGTCATTCGTCCAGTTCACCGTAGTCCCCACCCACAGGCAGAATCGTGTATGAGTGACGGATCCTATCGAGCATCAGTGATCATCATGGTCACAGTGCCGGGATCCGAGGTGCAGCGCTGTTTGTCGTTTGTTGTAACGCCAGCCGTATATTTCCTTTTGCATCATTGTATAGCTGTTTTGCATCTTCCAGCGAGGTATCCAGCTTATGCATGATCAAGGCTACTGCGGCATTGTTATCTGCCAGTGCCAACAACTTTCCAGCAGTTTCAGAATCTATATCAGCTGCCTCCATCAGTGCCTTCGCTACACGCTGCACGAGCTTTGCATTTGATATCTCCACACAGAGTTGAAGATTGCTGTAGACTCGCCCGAGTTTGATCATTACGGCTGTTGATACCATGTTCAATATCATCTTAGTGGCTGTCCCAGCCTTGAACGCAGTAGCCCCGGTCAGTACCTCTGGACCCAGTTCTATAAGTATCTCATGGTCTGACAATTCTCCGATTATTGAAGCCCTGTTGTTCACCAGCGATAGTGTCAGGGCTCCTGTGCTGTTCGCATATTCGAGAGCAGCTCTGACATAGGGAGTACTACCCGATGATGAGATACCGAACACCGCATCTTCAGCCTGAAGTCCGATCTCTTCCAACTCAGTCAGTACTGTCTTATCATCATCTTCAACGCCTGGCAGGACTCTCCTCAAAGCTGGGTCCCCACCTGCTATTAGCCCCTGCACCATTTCATAGGGAACATTGAAATAGGGAGAGACTTCTGCTGCATCCAACACGCCTATTCGTCCACTCGTCCCGCCCCCTACGTAGAAGAGCCTTCCTCCTGAATTGATCCTTTGCGTGATCGCATCCACACACGAGGTAATCTTCGGTATCTGCTGTTCTATTGCTTGTGCTATCGTCGCGTCCTCGGCATTGATCATCCTGAGTATTTCTTCAGTAGATACCGTATCAATATGTCTTGTATGTGCATTCCTTGATTCACTGACATAACCATCTATGTTCAATTCCATCGTATCCTCCAAATTTCAAACATGTATGAAAACTGATGAGTCCTTTATCAGTCAATTCTCCTAGTTACTTCTAAGATGACCATACAGTACTGTTGTGGTTCTATCACCATGCTTCGAATGATGATCCATTCGATCACGTATCAGCTCTCTTCAACTGAAAGACAACTTCGCATGATACACGCAGATATCACCCATTGAAGACCTGAGCCATAGCCTCCAGACGTACGCTCTGTTGTGTATTCCAGATGTTCAGGACTGCTTCAGGCCTTCATCTGCAACCATTCTCATTGCCTTGCAGTCTTCCGACTGCCTCAGCTGAATGTTACTACGGTCCTATAGTTATCTGGCTTCAAAGAGACCGTGAAAGCCTCTTGTATACTCTCAAACGGATACACCGCACTGACTAGAGGCTCAGGGTCTATCCTTTTCGTTGATAACAGCTCGACCGCACGGGTGAAGTCATGGCTGTTCGAGTTCGCAGAGCCGGTAATGACTGCCATGGTTTTATGAACCCTGTTCGGATCAAACAGTATCTGCTCTTTCGGATAGATAGAACTGTAGTAGATGACAGTCCCCATAGGAGCTACCATATCAAGGACGTCACTGGCGATAGACAGTACCGCTGTCGCATCGATCACGATATCAGCTCCACGCCCCTCCGTCATCTCTTGAACAACCGCTACCGAATCTGTTGTGCTTGGATCTATCACAGCATCCACCCCCAGCTTCAATGCGAAAGCTCTCCGTTCTGCAGATGGTTCGCTTATGATGATCCGTTCAACCCTGTCTCTGAGCATAAGCAGATGCAGAAGCCCCATAGTCCCTGCTCCTATGATCACTGCCGTCTTTGGATCCTGAGTGCTTATTCGTTCGATACTATGATGAACGCAGGACAGAGGTTCAGCAAAGACGCCGATCATTGGGTCCACAGATTCACTGAAATGAAAAAGGTTCCGTTCTTTGACTACCAGGTACTCACAGAAGCCACCGGTGCCGGCAAATGGCAACCCACCGACTTTGCGATTATAGTCAAAATTCTCACAGACCCCCTCCTGACCCCCATTACAGTAGTAGCAGTCTCCACAGGATGACATCAGGCCAAGGGCGACTTCATCCCCGCAGGACACAGTACTGATAGCAGACCCAGTCTGTACGACTGTGGCGAAGATCTCATGTCCACCAACAAAAGGGTAGGTTATCGTGTTGATTCCAAGATAGGCTCTTTGATCCCATGTGCAGATAGCACAAGATTTCATCTTCACCAGCACTTCGTCCTCTGCTGGTTCTGGCACCGGCAGACTTCTGAACTCGATCTGTTCGATACCTGTGAAGAGAGCTGCTTTCATCTCTGTCGGGATCTGCACCTGTTGATATTCAGATCTATCCCTCATAAGATCTCCAATGCCTGCTCTACCGAAGCATCTTCATGAATGACCATAGTGATTGCCCTACACAGTTTTTCAACAGACTGGTGTTTCCAGATGTTTCTCCCGATCGTGACGCCTTTCGCTCCAGCATCTATCGCATCTCTGATCATCTGCAGCAATTCCCTATCGGTCCGTGCTCCACCACCGCCCAGCACCAGAATAGGTTTATAGCAGTTGTGTATGACTTTACGGAATTCAGCAGGATCACTTACCGGTAGCGACTTGACAAAATCTGCCCCATATTCAGCTCCAAGACGATCGGCGAACATGATGTTTTCGACGGTCTTGATCTCATCATTGATGAATCCACCCGGCATCATCTCTACTCCGTAGACCATCCCCCACTTCTTGCATTCGGAAGCATTATGGGCCAGCATCCTTGCCATCGCGGATTCATTCTCCAATCCGGGGAAACCCATGCACATCACCCCATCAGCCCCCATCCTGACCGCATCCTCCACAGTGAATGTCTGAGTTCCCTGATCCATGATATTACCACTGGGATGAAGACAGGTAGTCCCTCCATCGATACGAAGTATCAGACCTATGCTTCCAATCTCTTTTTGGTAATGCTCTGCAACACCAAAGGTAGTAAGAACAGCATCAACACCACCGGCAACAGCGGCCTCAAGCACGGTCCTCGGATCCTGCAGACCTGCTTCCGCCACGTGCATCAGCATGGCGTGGTCCATTGCAAGAACAAAAGATCTCCCATCATCGTTAAAAATATTATACCATCTTCGTTTCATAACCAGTCGCTCCTTGAATAGTGTGATGATCACCAGGCAGAGTAAACATCTCTGATCTCTGCCTGGTATAGTTCATGTAGTATGATCTCTAGTTGAAGACACTTGCAGGGGAAGCCCCTTTTGGTGGGACATTGGTACTGTCTATCCATTTATGGGGAATATATACGACACGGCTCTGAGGAACAGCCTCTTCGACAGCTTTCCCCTGAACGACGATCTGATCGATCAGATCTACGGTCTTCTCAGCCCAGCCTCCAAAGTTCTGTGCTGCAACAGAGACGAAGGGCTGTCCATTTCTGATCATGTCATAGGTCTGACTCGTACCATCTATACACATGGTAAAGATATCATCTTTTGTGAATCCGGCATCCTCGACAGCTTTCGCTACGCTCCAGCCAATGCCATCCCAGGTGCCAAGTACAGCATCGATCTCATTCCCATATTTTGTGAGCCACGCAGTCATCACATCATAGGAACCAGTCTCCCAGTTAGCCACGGTCACTGCTTCAGTATCGAGTATGTTGATCCCTTTGTTATCATCGCTGTTGAAGACTCCACGTGCAGCATCTGCTCTGTATCGATGTACATAGAGTGTCGGCATTTCGATGATACAGACATTCCCTTCACCATGAAGATAGTCTACGATCTGAGAAGCTACCTCTGCGCCCATCGCCCAGCAGTTGCTCGTGACGTTAGCGATGACAGCTCCATCCTTATCGATCCCCGAATCCATCGAGAACACTGGGATCCCTGCCCGCTTCGCTGCATCAAGACCTTCTTGTATGGGAGTGATCTCAGCACAGGTGACCACAATGACATCCACCTGCTGACTCACATAGTTCATCAGCCCCTCACTCACTTTCACAATATCTCCAGCAGCATCTGTCATATACAGATTCCACCCTCTTGCATCAGATTCTTTCTTGAATGCATCATATGCACGTGAATTCGAATCGGCTGCCATCATCATCGATACATACCCGATATTCAATTCCTTTGTCTTTGCAGGAGCATCGCTGGTATCAGCAACAACAACTTCCTGAGCAGCGACTTCTTTCACTTCCAGTTCTGCAGGATTCTCATTCTTACAGCTGATACATGCTATAGACAGTGCAACAGCGACTAGTAACAGTACAAGAGACATCTTCTTCTTACGCATTCTTTTCTCCTTTTTAGATCATCTATATATCTATCTATTTGATGAGACATTTCACCAAACAATCCCTACAGCAATGGAGGTCCTCCGATCGATTTTTTGCCTCCTCCGGTAATACTTGTTATTGCGATAATGATCACAGCCCCATGAACTATATACTTGAAGTAGAACGGGACATTCAGCATGATCAATCCATTCTCTATTACTGCGATAAGCAGTGTGGCAACTACTGTTCCCGCTATATTCACACTCCCAGGTTTGAGAAACACCGTCCCCAGGAACACCACAGGAATGACTGACATCAGATACCCTTCCCCTGCATCAGGAGGGGCTGAAGTGAGTTTTGAACTGATGATGAACGCTGCTATGGCAGAACAGAAACTACTGGCGGTTATTCCAAGTACTCTGTAGTACTTCACATTGATCCCTGAATATTTCGCTGCTTCAGGATTACCACCGACTGAATAGAAATACCGCCCTATCTTGGTATGATCAGCAATGATATACGCGATCACCGCAAGAACCAGAAAGATCAATGCACAGATCGGGACCGTGTTCGAGAAGATATTCTTTCTCCCTACAACTGTCAGTATCTCCGGGAAATCACCATATACGGTCTTCCCTTTCGTTATCCAGTAAATGATCCCCTTTGCAATAGTCATCGTTGAGAGAGTGGCTATGAATGCATGTATACCGATCTTTGCAATAAGAAAACTATTGAACAGGCCCCATCCAGTACCGATAGCAAGTGTCAGCAGGAATACCAGAAAGATATTCCATCCATTGATGATGAGTATGATGTTGATCACATTCAGCAGTCCCGCCAATGTCGCGAAAGAAAGATCAAAATCCCCTACCATGAGAGCGAACGTCACACCAAGTGCCATGATCCCGATAATACTAGCCTGCCGAATGATATTAGCGATATTCGATACAGTGAAAAACCTGTTTGCACTGATCGAGAAGATGATCATCAGAAGTATCAAGCCGATGAGCAGCCCCCATTTCCTTAGAATGTCTGCCACATGCAGAGCAGCAATCCCCCGCTGTTCAAGCTCCAATCCTTTCATTCATACCTCCTATTTACTTACAGAACATGTTCTAAGATGTTTGCCTGAGTTATCTCCGGCTTTGGGATCTCAGCACTGATGGCACCATCTCTCATCGTATACACCCTGTCACTCATGCCTATGATCTCAAGAATATCCGAAGAGACAAGTACGACACCTTTCCCGGCTTTCGTCAGTTCTCGTAAGATCAAGTACACTTCCCTCTTCGTTCCCACATCGACACCTGCTGTTGGATCATCAAGCATCAGGACATCACAATCTTCCATCAACCACTTGGCAATCACGACCTTCTGCTGATTGCCACCACTGAGAGATCGTATCTCCTGATTCAGTCCACTGCATTTTATGGCAAATCTTTTCACACCGTTTCTTGCGATTTCCGACTCTTTCTTTCTTCTGATAAGTCCTTTTGGCAGCAGTGATGAGAGATGAGCTATCATCAGATTGTCTTTGACAGAGAACTTGGTAAACAATCCTTTTGTGTCTCGGTCCTCCGGGACGAGAAAGACATGTTTTTTGATGATATGGGTAGGATGGATCGTGGAAAAGCTCTCTCCTCTGATGATGACCTCACCACTTTTAAATCGCTTGATTCCGAATACGGTCTCTACAAGGTCAGTCATACCAGCCCCGCTCAATCCATAGAGTCCGACGATCTCCCCTGCCTTCAAATCTATAGTGACATGATCAAGTTGTTCGGATGTCACATCGTTAACCTGCAGGAGCGTTTCTCCCGTTCTCCCTTCTTTTGGTGGGAAGAACTCATTGAGATCTCGATTGATGATCATATGTATGATCTTCTTTTTATCAAAATGGTCTTTGTCGACAGTCCCAATCCGCTTACCGTTTCGGAGTACGAGTATCCTCGTACAAAAATCAAAGACTTCTTCCATCCTGTGCGATATGTGAATGATACTTAACCCATTCTCCCTGTTGAGTCTTCTCAGGATACGCATCAGCTGAATACTCTCTTCTTTTGTGAGACTGGCCGTAGGCTCATCAAGGATCAGTACTTCAGGCTCGTACGAGAGGACCCTCAGGATCTCAGTCACTTCCCTTTGGCCTGCTGTCATCCGATGAACCGGCATGGAAAGATCAAAATCAGGATTGATCGGATATGCTTCCAGAAGCTTCTTCGCATCTTTGCAGATCTGCGTATCAGAGAGCATCCCACGATGAGTGACTTCTTTACCCAAGAAGATATTCTGAGCTGCTGTCAGATCAGGGACCAGACTTGGTCGCTGATGTATCAATCCTACTTTCCCCATGAGAGCTTCATATGAATCACTCCAATGGACCTGTTCCCCCTTGAAATATATCTCGCCGCTATCTTTCTCATGTTCACAGACCAGAAGCTTGAGTAATGTCGACTTACCTGCTCCATTCTCGCCTACCAGTCCCAGGATCTCTCCTTTCTGCAGTTCGATCGATACATCCTGGACTGCATGTACTCCGGCAAACCGCTTATTGAGAAACACTCCCTGCAATACTGTTTCCTGTTTTTCCACGTACTCCCCCCCTACCATTAATCCATCAAGACTCCACCGTTCACATCAAGAATTTCACCTGTTATATAGCTAGACTCATCGGACGAGAGAAACATGATTGCAGCTGCCAGTTCTTCAGGACGTGCCGGTCTTCCCATCGGGATCCCGTTAATAGCATCATCGATCTTTTTCTGAGGTAACGATCTGAACATGCTCGTATCACAGAACGCGGGTATGATAGCGTTAACAGTTATACCGAAAGAAGCGCTGTATTTTGCCAGGCAAGTCGTCAATGATAACACTCCAGATTTTGAAGCTGCATAATTGATGCCGGAAGTGACACCCCCTCGTTTTGCAGCCAGTGAAGAAAGATTCACGATTTTACCGTACTGCTGCTCTATCATATGGGGAAGTACTGCCTTGCAGAGAAAGAACGTCCCCTTAAGATTGACATTCATGACTGCATCCCAGTCCTCTTCAGTCATGTCGGGAATTGAGACTGTTGAAAACAATCCAGCATTATTCACCAGAACATCTATTTTCCCATACCTGCTCATCACCGACGCTACTGCAGAACTGATGCTGTGCAGATCTGAAAGATCCAGATGTAACGCAGAGGCCTCCAATCCTTGATCCAGTATGTCTGATACTGTCCTCTTCGCGCCCTCCAGGTTGATATCTGCAGCGATCACCTGTGCTCCGTGTTCTGCAAGCATGAGTGCTGTCGCTTTCCCTATGCCTGTAGCAGCTCCGGTAACCACACAGACTTTATCGCTCATCCTCGTTCCCATGAAAACCTCCTATATGTTGTTTGTATTGGTCTCATTTCCGGATATCACGCATCAATCATCTGTACCAGTGAACGTGAATCCTCTTTGAGCAGTTCATAGGTAGAACGATAATGTTCGATATACTTCTGGTATAGCTGGTGATTATCTTCATCCGGAACAATCGTCTTACATATATGACTCATCTGAGATGAAGCTTCCGAGATGGACTCATAGAACCCAGAAGCATAGAAGCCTAACACTGCACTGCCTAACGATACGGATTGCAGCTCGGAAGCGATCTCAATGGGGATTCCCGTCACATCTGCATGAATCTGCATCCACAGATCACTATGTACTGCACCACCGCAGGCCACGATCTTATCTATTACCACATGGTGCTCGCGCATATTCTGCAGGATCACTCCTGTCCCATACGCAATCCCTTCAAGAAATGCTCTGTAAATATGAGCAGTGGTATGGCTGAGAGACAATCCCCTGATGACACCTCTGGAACTGGGATCAGTCCAGGGAGTCCTGTTCCCCTGCCAATGCTCAAGAACGACCAGACCTTGTGAACCAGGAGCGATCTTCTTCGCCTCCTGCTCCATCACTTCATAGATCGAGCTCTCTGGATCCATATGCTGCATATACCTGGCTCCGATCAGATTCTCGGTACACCATCTGAGAACTGATCCTGTAGATATCTGACCTGCTTCGACTACATGCTTACCGGCGATGAGAGCATCGGGAAATGACCCATGCATACCTTGTGCATGCATCTGATGATCTACTTGAGCGATCTGAAGGTGGGAAGAGCCTGTCACTAACGCCATGGTCCCCGGATTCAGAGCATTCAATCCAAATACTCCGATATAGGCATCGGCCCCACCACCGGCAACAGGTATACCTGCAGGCAATCCAAACATATCAGCAACATACTGACTCAACGGACCAACGACTTCACCAGGGGCTACAACACGATCCGGTATCTTTTGAAGAAAATCACCAATCCCTATCTCTCTATACAGATCGTCAGGGAACCCGCCCTTACGAGTATTGTAGAGCCATCTCGCAGATACCGTGTTAAGACTCAACGTATCGAGACCTGTGAGCATATAGGTGAGCCAGTCGACCTGATCCAGGATAACATATGCCTGTGCATAGATTTCCGGTCTATGCCGCTTCAGCCATAACACTTTACAGGGGAACCATTCAGGGCTGATATCACTCCCCCCGATGACATCCAATGCACTATGGCTCACCTTCGATATATCACGTGCTTCTTCAGAAGCCCGTATATCCATCCACATGATGGCATCTATCAGCGGTGTATGGTCTGCATCAAGAGCGACTAGAGTCGGGCACGTGGCATCAACACCCACAGCAATGATCTCGCTGGGTAGGACCTGTGTAGCTGAAAACGCTCTCTGCACAGCTTCGAATAGTGACCGTTCCCACTGAAGAGGGGATTGCTCAGCCCAGCCGGGTCGTCGAAAGAACGTGCTATTCTCACTCACGCCACAGCCTTGAGAACAGCCGTGTTCATCATAGATGACCGCACGGACGCTCTCGGTACCGATATCTATCCCTAGCACATAACCTCGTTCGCTCATACCTGCCTCTTTTACCCTTATGCCTGTTTAGTCAACCCCAACACATTCATTGCTGCATCTTCATCAATGACCAGATAGTCGATGAATCCTCCACGAAGAGCCCCCAGTATGACTTCTGCCTTATGAATACCAGCTGCTACAACCACCTTCTGTGGTATCAATCGTACCTTCTCGAGCTCTACAGCAATGACACGATCATTCAGCTCCGCATCGAACTCCTGACCGTTGATATCTATCTGTCGTCCACAGATATCGCCAACAGCTCCACGAGAGAGCATATTCAACGATTCTTCCTCAGTCATGAAACCGAACCTGCAGAACGCACTGCTCTCTATATGGTTTGTTCCCAATCCCATCAGAACAAGATCTACCGCTTCAGCTTCTTTCAATAACTGTGCAATATCAGGTTCTGCGATCAGCATCTTCCTCAGTTCAGCATTCTTCACGAAGAGCGGTGCCTGCAGCACTCTTGATTCGCCTCCCAGTTTCTCTGCAAGACTTGTAGTCAGTTCATGACCATCTGTCATCATATTGAAGAAGCCAGTCCCACCAACCATCTGAACGACTTCTATCTGCATCCTGTTCATCATTTCCATCTGATTGACGACATGATACAACGTGCTTCCCCGAGTGAGGCCTATATGCATGGAATCATGTATGAGGGTGGAAAGCAATTCTGCCGCTCGTTTGCCAACATTGACTTTCGTCTGTTCTTCGTCATCTTCCGAGGGGATAACCACAACCTGTTTCAGATGAAACTGCTTCTGAAGATTATGCTGCAACTTCAATCCATACGACGATGTGTCATTTACTTTGATCTCTATGATGTTCAGTTTCTTACAAGCTTTCAGGATCTTTGAGATATTTGAACGAGAGAGGTTCACCGCTTCAGAAATCTCCTGCTGAGACAGTTCTTCCAGGTAGTACATCTTCGCGATCTTAATGTAGAAATCTCTTTGGTTATGTTTCACTCTTTCTGAATTCACTTTTGTTCCTCTTTCTTGATATATGGTAACATATGTTCCACACTTGTCAAATGTTTTTTGGAATTCTACCATCTGCGCCGTTCTCATGGAACAATGCATCAAGAAATCCCTGATGATTCTGGAATGATATACATAACCTACCCTTCCTGCATCCAGAAAGAAGGGTCTTAAGGAATAGAGTAGTTGATCAGCAATCGTACAGTGGGATTTTGGGTCAATCATTCGTTATTAGCTATTGGATCATAGACAGTCTTGACCAGAGAAGCGTCAAACTGTTCAGCAGCGTATACCTGTGCATTGATTGATGAGTTGTACAAGGTTCTGATAAAAGTGTAGCGTCCGAAGGGGATCATGGCAGATACAGCATGGACTCTTCAGCTGATTCGATCAGATGCATCTGAAGATCATCATGCAAAGACAGTCAACAGAGAACGTAGTGCTGTGTATCTACGTAATCTCACATATGAGCTGATACATGCAGGGACACCACAGATATCAAGTCCTGCGATCGGGAGATGGTACCTGCATCAGTTTGACCTTGATGACAAGGAAGTCTTTCATGTGTGGTATGTGGCTCGGAGGTTTGAAGCCTTTACGAAGAATTCCCATGCTAAGGGTTCATCGTACCTCAGGTTGGTTCAATATCGTACGCGCAAACCTACCACGCATTTTACAAGCACAGGATCTCTCTCCCCGATCTTCAGTACACCGTAGGAGATGACCGGGAACACCGCAGAGACGTACCAAAAGGAGACCCCGCCGGCAGCGTATAGGCAAGTACCCTCAGAGCTGTTCGGATCAGCATACTGCATCGCTGATGGTTGCGGTATGCTGATCATTCTGGATCTGATCGTTCTATGATTTGAACGTGACAGCAGTACCGTAGACCATCACTTCCGCAGCACCCTGGGCAACATTGCTCGTAGCGTATCTGATGTTGATCACAGCATCCGCTTTGAGTTCCTCGGCCTCTTCGGTCATCCTCTTGGTAGCGATGGCTCGCGCTTCGTTGATCATCTCACCGTATTCGGTGAGCTCGCCCCCGGCGATCATCTTCAGTCCCGATATGATATCCTTGCCGAGATGCTTCGCACGGATGGTCGATCCTTTTACGATCGAGATCGTCTTCAGTTCCTTACCGCTGATAAAATCAGTATTTACTAAGATCATCCTTCTCCTCCTTCTTGAGTTCCTTGTTGCGTTGTATCAACACATAGACCATGGCAGCAGCCAATGCAGTCTCTGCTGCTGCTGCGATCAGCTTGATGATCAGAGGCATGGGAATCAGAAAGAACACCACAGCATAGCCTGCTGCGACTGCTATGACGATCATACCGAAGAATATGGGCATGATCATGGCTTTTCTCATAAGGCGCTCCCCCCTGTCCTGCTATGAGTCATTGATTATATCAGTATACAATAGCTTTATGCAGACGTGTTAGTAAAAATGTATCGAATCATGAAAGATCGCCTCAGATGCAACTGCTTGCGCATCAGCGTCCGGTCACCTTCCGCAGATGCTGGAACATCTCATACCCCTGAAGCTGCTCTGTCCCGTCTTCGGTGTTCTCTGCCGATATGGCAGGCAGGGTGAACATACGCTCCAGATACATGGCAGCAGCACCGATGGCTACGGCATACTCACCGTCATGTACCATGCAGATCTCGCAGTTGACCTGGTGCGGGTAGCTCCAGTTCTTCTCGATCTCACTGGAGAAGATAGCCAGCGGACTCTCCCCGTATCGTACCAGCCCTCCGCCGATGACCACACGTGAGAGATCCAGGACGTTCGTCAGGAATGCCACATGAGAGGCCAGCTCATGGATGGTCTTCTCTATCGCCTGAGGATGTTTCTCTATCTCTGCCATGATCTCATCACTGATGGAGAACTGACTGGTGTTACCCGGCTTCCAGAGGATACTCTGGAACTCACCGGCAGCATAATCAGCGCCTCTGAGGACCTCACCGTGGATGACCAGACCGAAACCTACGGCAAAGCCCATGCGTGAGGAGTCTCTGTTCACGGAGTGAAAGCGATCCTCAGCGAGCACGAAGATGAAATTGTCATAGCGATCCCTGCCGCTGGTGACCATCTCCTCCCAGCAGCAGCAGTTGGCATCGTTATCGATGAAGATCGGGACATCTACCAGCGGCTGGATCCTGTCAAGCAGCCGATAGGAGGAGACGATATCGAGGGGGATCGACTTGATGATCACCCCCTCTACCGGATCGATCAGACCGGAGAGACCGATACCGATACCGATCAGCGGCATCCCTGTCTGTGCGATAGCCGGCCCGAGGACCTCCATCGCTTTGATGAAGACCTGCTCGAGTGGTTCACTGTCCCGCTCAAGGGCTATCTGCTGCATAAACAGCACGTTCCCACGGAGATCCATACCGGCAGCCATGATCCTGTCGGTGGTCATCTCAAGACCGACGATCACCCCGAAGGTACTGTCGATCGCAAGCCCAACGGGTTTCCTCCCGCCTTTGGCTCCTACCTCCCCCTCTTCGAGGGTGATGATCAGCTGTTGACTGATCAGCCGTGAGGTGATGTTCGTGATCGTCGATTTATCGAGATCGAGTGCTCTTGCGATCTCGATCCTGCTGATCCCCGGGTTCATCCAGATCAGACGCAGGACACGTGAGAGATTCATCGTTTGCATAATCGCCATACCTGTTCTATTCCATCGAGGAGTTCATTCAGACTGATGATACCCATCAGAGATCCCCCTGACTTCGGTATATCCTCATACTTGTTCTGTTTGTTCAACCAACTTACCACTGCACTGATCGGTTGTCAACGACAGAGTACAGAAGCTCAGCTGTACTCTGTCTCACTGCAGGTCGGTCATGGCAGTATGGCCGTTCTCTCGTGCTGTCCTCTGCAAGGATCCAGATCTTGTCACGTCGTCGATCGTTCCTGGTGGGTACCGATCCACAGATCCAGTCGTGAGATGTATCCATCCCTGCTGATCAGATGCGCAGTATCCTCTTGTGAGAGTCGGCAGACACTCTGATCTGCCGTAGTCCCGTCTGCATACGTGATACGCAGCGGTGAGGCACCGCACGAGCCCCGATGGTAGATCACCGGGAGCTGACAGACGGTGAAGCCCAGCATCCCCTGCTCGAGGACCAGAGTCCTGTAGTGCTGATCTGCATCATACCAGATGAACTCTTCAATCCCGGTGAGGAACTCCAGCGGATCGATGTAGAACGGATCAAGGATCAGCTGCCCGTCACAGAACCGTACCCCGAGTTCTCCCATACGGGTAAGCAGTTCCTCCTTGACCTGTCCGGTCATTCCCGGCTGTCTGGCTCCCGAACCCCAGGGAGAGTGTGAGTAGGGATCCATGGGGAAGGCTCCGTAGCCCCTGGCATCCTTACGGTACCCGAGACCTGCCTGGATGTCGTAGTAGCGGACTTTCAGTGCTTCAATGATCTGATCATCTGCACCCTGCACCCGTGCCCCTTCAAGCTGTTCCCCGGCTGCAACGAGCAGCTTTGAGACCATATGCCAGTAGATGCTGCCGTTCCCCTCGAAGGCGAACATCCTTCCTGACCTGCCGGTGAAGGAGGTATGATCGAAGGTCTCTTCGAACAGATCGGCAAGAGGGGCAGCTCCATCAGGTATGAGATGAGCATACCGGGGATCAGATGAGAGTCCGGTGAGCACCTGCTGCAGATCATCAGAGCAGCTCAGGCTCCCGTTGAAATGGACTGCCCCATGCAGATCCCGTACCACCAGAGAGGTGTCGCCCTGTGCAAGAAGACTCATGAGCAGTGGTGATCCTTCGATCACCTGCTCTTCGATGGTATTCCGCTCGAGAAACCCTCCGACATGCGACCGGGGATAGAGCAGGTAGGAGTGCTGATCCTCGCGGTAGAGTTCACTGGTTCGCAGTGCTTCGAGGACTCCCAGAGCCTCTTCACTGGTGAGTACTCCCGAAGAGAGCACCGCCACCTGCCCTTCGAGCATCAGTGGAAGAGACCCGATGGTGATCGTATCCTCACCGGGGAGCATGACGTTGTAGGCATGATAGAGCCGGTCATCCCGCTGTGCACTGCTGATGGATCTCATCAGATAGGTCTTCAAGGTCCCAAGATACCGGGACACTGCAGAGATACCCATCAGGCGATCGGATCCATCCAGTCCCTGTGTGTACAGCGCCATGCGGTAGTCGCTTCCGATGGTGCCCAGATCGGTGACGAAGTCCATCCGCTGCTTCGGTGAGAACCCCGCATTGAGTACCGGCAGATGGGCTTCCAGAGCGGAGATGACACGCTCGAGGAAGTCAGCGATCTGCCGGTTGATACGAAGGCCCTGCTCCTGCAGGGGTCGGGAGGTTCCCAGCAGGGTCTCGATCAGTCCGATCGACCGCATCATGTAATAGAGGGTCACCATGGAGAGACTCTGCCTGCAAGGGCGTTGTTGGCATCGTTCC
>LQAF01000094.1_pt1 | contig 19251 bp, 17 predicted proteins | sample 1535781 | NCBI WGS metagenome assembly LQAF01 (sample SAMN04331583, study PRJNA305678) | bioreactor metagenome | isolation source: bioreactor_2 inoculated with Wadden Sea sediment 2nd replicate of a... | place: Germany:Bremen
CCGGGCGGCGTTGAATGCCCTGTCTTTGGTGTAGCCGCAGTCCACGAACCAGTTGTCCGGAATAGAGACCTCCCATTCCTTGAAGGCATCCATGGCACCGCTGGTTCGGGTAATGGCCGTGGAAGCGTCCATGTCGCCAGCGATCATGGCAATGCGGGTATGGCCCAGCCGGCACAGGTGGGTGGCGGCCTGGTGTGAACCGCTGTAATTGTCCAGGGTCACGGAATCGATGTGACCGGCTTTCCGGGGATTCAGGATCATCCGGTTGACCAGGACATATGGCATTTCCATCTCATCCAGCAGATCAATGGCCGGGTCATCCTGGCGGACCGTTGACAGAATGATCCCGTCCACCCCCTTGGCACCCAGCATCCGGATGATGGTTTCCTGGCTCTCCTGTTTGTGGTTGGTATTGAACAGCATGGTACTGTAACCGGATTCACCGGCCTTTTCCTGCACCCCCAGCGCCAGCTCCGGATAAAACGGGTCGGTAATGTTGGTGATGACCAGACCGATGGCATAGCTCTGCCGGGAGACCAGTCCCTTGGCAAAATAGTTGGGTTGGTACCCCATCTCCCGGGCCAGGTCCTGTATCTCTTTTCTCGCTGATTTGCCCACGCCGGGTTTACCGTTTAAGGCGTTGGATACAGTGGTGGCTGAAACATTGAATTTACGGGCAATATCTTTGATGGTGACCTTGCTCATGGTTGAACGTCGCCTCCCTTTTTTCCAGCCGTGACATCACCTGTTGTCCGGCATTTCGTGAATGTGAAGGCCGATGGCAACCCCATGACCTTTACCCCACGCATTTTCCAGTTCCAGTGTATATCACAGGCCTGCTGTGAATGCCAGAAATTGTTGAAGCCCATGGGCAGGATCATGACGTAAAAAAACGCTTGACAAGACCGGCGATCTTTTTTAGTTTAACGTTTAAGTTGATTGTGGTGATCAATGGACATTTTTGGACGCACGGCCGGGCGTTTTTATCCGCCCAGCAGGTGGTTTGGTTAACTTATTCGTTTAATTTAACAGCATTTCAGGGGTTAAGGAGAGGTCATGGACACCTATTACATTGACGGGAAGTATGTGGAAGAAGACAAGGCAATGGTATCGGTAAAAGATATCACGGTGCTCAGGGATATGGGGTGTTTGATTTCATGATCACATACAATAAACGCCCTTTCCGTCTCGAAGAGCATGTCACCCGGTTTGAGAATTCCGCTGCCAGGATCGGACTGCAGCTCCACCACAGCCACCAGGAGATTTGTGATATCGTGAAGGAGGCCATCCGCAGGAATCCACATCACAATGAATCCAACATCCGCATTCTGTATACCGGGGGCATCAGTCCCGACAGTGTGACCCCCCAGGGAAACGGCATCTTCATGGTGATGGTGACCCCCCGGCATGAATTACCGGACTGGTGGTATACGGATGGGGCTGCCATTGCCCTGGTGGACATGGAACGGTTTATCCCCACCTCAAAGAGTACGGCCTATCTCAACGCGGTATATGCCCAGCAGCAGGCCCGTAAAAAAGGGGCCATTGAAGCGGTTTACGTGGACCGGGATCACCGGGTTCTGGAGGGCACCACCACCAATATTTACGGCATCAAGGGAAATGAACTCATCACCCCGCCCGACGGCATCCTTCCCGGCGTCACCCGGGGTGTAGTCCTGGAACTGGCTGAAGCGCTGCTGGATGTGAATCTGCGGCATATCGACCGGAAAGAACTGGCCCAAATGGATGAAATTTTCATCTCTGCATCCAACAAGGAGATCGTGCCCGTGATCCGTGTGGACGAGATGACCGTCGGGGACGGAAAACCCGGCAGGGTCACCCGGGAGATCATGAAACGGTTCAGGGAACTCACCCATGCCTTTGGAGCGGCATAAAGAAAAGGCCGTGATGGAATCCCGGCACGTTTCATCAGATATTTCGAGTCACGCCTTTTCACCATTTCAGGGATTTCATGACCTGGAAACACAGGAAAGACATATGAAACAGACTTCTGAGGCCTCCATACTGGTGACCGACTCCGGCCTGGGCGGGCTGTCGGTTTTCAACCGCATTGCCTCACAACTGGCTGATAACAGCGTCTGGCCCGGGGTGGACCTGACCTATTTCAATGCCTGGCCTGCCCCCATGAGGGGATATAATCACTTTGAAACCCTGGAGAGGCGGGTGCGGGTATTTGACAATGCCCTGCGTGCCATGGACCGGTTTGATCCGGATCAGATTCTGATCGCCTGCAATACGTTGTCAGTCATCTATTCCCACACCCCTTTTGCGCGGGAAACAAACAAAAAGGTCCGGGAGATTGTGTCTCACGGCGTTGAGATGCTTTTTGAGCACCTGGCCCGGGATCCTTCCAGCATGGCCGTGGTGTTCGGCACCCCCTCGACGGCTCAGGCAGCATCCCATGAAAAGGGGTTGAGGGCCCTGGGAATTTCAAAGGAGCGCATCCTGAGTATCGGATGTACCAACCTGGCAGGGTATATCGAGCGGGAGCCGTTCAGCGACATTGTCGGTCAGACCATTGATCATTTTGTCGGGGAGGCGGCCTGTCAATTGGAGGGCACGTTAGGACCGGTTCATGCCGCCCTGTGCTGTACCCATTTCGGATACCGGCAGACCCTGTTCCGGCAGGCCTTTGATCAACACATGAATCGTCCTGTGACCCTATCCAACCCCAATATCCGAATGGCGGATGAGGTATTTGAACCGCTGGGAAAACAAAGAATCGAGCGGCCCGACATCCGGGTGAAAATCGTATCCCAGGCCGTGTGGAAAAAAGAGCAGATAGAGGCATTTCTGAAGCTGATGCCGGATATGACCCAGGCGGTCCGGGAGGCGCTCTTGAATTATGAACACAACGATACGCTGTTCAGTGTTGAGTAAGATCACTGGGCAGACACACGAAAGACAGCAGTCAACATAACCGCAGCCCGGCGGATCAGCCGCCCGGCATGATCATCGAGGAGTCAGAAGCATGCGTAAAGTACTGATAATCACAGGACCGGCAGGGGATGCCCAGGGATGGGGCGATTTGAGCGTGACGGAAAACGTCTGCCAGGCGATCAAGGATACCGGCAATGACGCTGAAATTGCGTTTGTCACCTCAATGGCTGAATTCTACCGGGCCATCGAAGAAAAAGCGTTTGATATCGTCTGGAGTGCCCTCTACCATATCTCGGCCAAGTCCGAAACCATCGGCGTCAGCGACAGCGACGACAACTGGCTGGCCGATATTATGGACAAGAAGAAAATTCCTTACATCGGTCCCAATGCCGCGACCATGAAAGCCCTGATCCACAAGACCGCCACTCACCGGATTCTGCATCAGGCCGGTGTCGCCGTTCCCTATCATTACCAGATCGACCGGGAAGCCCCTCTGCCGGATCTGGTCTATCCCGCATTTGTGAAACCCAGCTTTGAGTCCCGTTCCGTGGGCATCAGTGACAACAGTGTGGTACACACCCTTGAAGCGCTTAAAAAACAGGTAGCCTATATCCACGATACCTTTGAACAGCCAGCCCTGGTGGAGGAATACCTTCCCGGCCAGGAGTACACCGTATTGATGCTGGGCAGCGGTGAACACCAGGAATTCCTGGCCGGCCGCGTCGAGGTGGATCAATCCATGTTCGGCAAGTACCCCATCCTCCGGGCAGACCTCAGAGGCGTGGGGCTCACCAAGATCCGGCCCACTCTTCACCGGAAAGACGAAGCCGTGGCACTGACACGGGATGCCATGGCCGCCCTGGGCTGCCTGGACCATGTGCGCACGGACATGCGCCTGGATGCCCGGGGGCAGCTCAAAATTATTGAAGTCAACGGCATTCCGGGCCTGAAACCCCTGAAGAGCTGGAGCCCCCAGATGTATACCATGTATCATCCCTCTCCGGAGGGTCCCATGGAAGACTATAAGCAGTTAATCCACAAGATCGTGACTTCGGCCCTCAGCCGCCACGGCCTTGGGTGATGCTGGACACAGCGGTTTGCCACCCGGGTCGTCACGGATCGGTATAACGATCATGTCGGCTTTTCGACACAAGAAACAATGAAAACAGCAGGATGCCAATCCTGTCGGCCCTGCTGTCGGAAATCTGAAGCTGAATATATCAGTAAGAGGAGATTGGATGACACTTCCCTGTGACCCGGAACTGCTGGATCGGATCCGGCAGACTGGAACCCTTTCAGGGCAGGACCCAGACGGCGGATTCGCCTGGCATATGTCTTTTGATCGGCCCCAGATCGCTGTGGCCATCCATGCCGGGCACGGCGTCCGGCCGGAAATCCTCCCGTTCATGGCGTTGTCCCAAGCCGAACGGCTGTTTGAGGAGGATGAGGCCACGGAGGTGATGATCCGTGGGTTTTCCAATGCCGTGTGGGCGCTGGAGTCCCGGGCTGTCTATGATCTCAACCGGAATGAAGACACGGCCCTGCCTCTGACACCGGAAAGATTCTGGGGCACCCGGGTGTACCGGAAGATACCGTTCCCGGAGATGAACCGGAAAAGCCTTGAGAGCCACCGGCGGTTTTACCGTCATCTCGGCATCCTGATCACCCATCTCCTGGATCGGTTCGATCAATGCATCGTCTACGATATCCACTCCTACAACATTACCCGGCAGCAGGCCAAAGGGTTTGACGACCCGCCGGTATTCAATCTCGGGACCCGGGGGATCGACAGGAACAATTGGCGGCAGGAAGTGGATGACTGGCTGTCCCTGCTGGGCACCATCCGCCTGCCGGGGATTACGCCGACAGTGGCGGAAAACCAGGTGTTCATGGGTCACGGTGAGCTCTGCCGTCGGCTGACAGATTGGGATTCCCGGATACTGGTGCTGCCCACAGAGGTTTCCAAAGTGTACATGGATGAACTCACCGGAAAGATGTATCCTGAGATCACCGGTGCGCTGGCATCTGAGTTGACCCGCATCATGAATTCACATTGCCCTTCAAAAGAATAATTTGATTTTGCCCATCATGAATCGCGCTAAAAACAGAAAAGGCGGATATTGAACCTGCTGGATCTTGGATTTATCCAGGCGAAAAAAGACATTATCCCGATCGGAAACCCCGGAACTGGCAAAACTTTTTTATCCAAGTGGTTTGCGTATGCCGCCACCCAGACCGGGATAAAAACGCTTTTTACAACCGCCATGGACATGATCAATCAGCTGGTGGTAGCTGAAAATCATCATACCATGCTCAAAAAGTTTCGGTTCTATCAATCACAGGAACTTTTATAGTCTGTGACGAAATCGTTACCTTCCACTGGGCAGACAGGGATCAAATCTGTTTTCCAGGTCATCAGCAGCCGGCATGGTAAAAGATCCACCATCATAACGACCAATCTGCCGTTTGCCCGCTGGGGAGACTTTTTTGATGGAACCACTGTTGCCACAGCTATTGCCGACCGCTTCGTTTGCAACTCTGAGATTCTCATTATGGAGGGAGACAGTTATCGAAAAAGAGGATCATTCGCTCGAATTGAAAACTTAAGCAGACTTTTGCTCACGGTCTGAACACCCGCTTTTTGAATCTGGTTTGAACCGGATACGAACAGATGTGCCAATCATAAGGGGTGGCTGGTTTTTATCCCGCTGTTTCCAATCCGGGACAGATCTGGAAATCCAGAAAAAGATTCTTAATGAATTGAAAAATTTTGTCGGTGGGACGTCTGAAGTTATCAAGGCATACTGCGACGACAACTCAATGATTGAAGCATTTTCTATCCAGTCAGAAATTATTGTTCCCCCCGCGATGACTTTTCCAAATATACGCCGAAAATTGATATCACCTGCCTGGATGCGGTTTTTCTGAATGTCACCGAAAGTACCGGCGAACAGTTGAAACACACACGCCTGAACCCGGGGCATTCTAGGCAGATGAATCATAAAACCTACGATCTTTGGGAAATTTGCTGCATTCCGGGTCGGTTTTCTCGATCTGCCGGATCCGGTGCTTCAGGCCTGCCAGGCCCAGGGTCTGGTGCAGGGTGACCAGGGGTGTGAAATCTTTCTTTTTTGCCGGTTTTTCCGATGGAATGGAAAGGCCGTCCGTGAAAAGAAGCACGGTTTTGACCTGATCCAGGGATTTTTGGCCCTGAATCCGGACAACCGCTGCGCTGGTGCTCCACAGATTTTCTTTTCGGGTGAGATCCACGCCATGGAGGATCATGTGTTGGTGGATGGATTGATTTGCCGTGTGTGCCAGTTTTACCAGGGGAAAGTGGTTGGTTTCAAAAACGGACCGAGCCGCTGAGGATGCAATAAAACCCCCGGTTTCCCATTTTTTAAACACGGTTTTGTTCAGGCTGGTGGCCCCGTCAAACACACCGAAAAGATTCCCTTGAACCACCAAAGTGTCTTCATTCAGAAGGGCCGATCCCTTTTCAAGTATGGTTTCAATTTTCATGGAATGTCTGCTATTCACGTGGTTGCTAAATGTATTTATGGAACAAAATAGTCAGTGGAAGGATTTTTGTCTAATTCGTAATTTGGATCGAAATAGGGGGTTGTATTGAAATGATCAATATCGGACCGGAAGATGAAAGCCAGGAAGATGGATATCGAAAAAATCGATATCCATAAAGAAAATGATTCAGAAAATCAATTTTACAGATAGAAATTGTAAATATATAAATTGATGTTCAGCAACCAAATCATATTGAAAATAGGAGACGTCATGACCATCGATTACACCCCCATGTGGCAGGAACTGGGACTGGACCTGGCCGGCCACGAAGCCCTGCTCAATGTCCTTGGCACCGCATACACCGATATTTATCTGTCCCAGAAGAACCGGCCCGAAGGCATGGGCTATTTTGACTTTGTGATGAGCGAGGTCCATGGGCTGCGCATCAAGGAACTGATGGATGAGAAAGCCGCCGGCAGAAAAATCATCGGCTCCTATTGCGTGTTCGTGCCTGAAGAGATTGTGCTGGCGGCCAATGCCACCCTGGTGGGGCTGTGCTCTGGGGCGGATTTTGCCGTGGAAAAAGTGGAGCAGTTTCTGCCCAGAAACACCTGCTCCCTGATCAAATCCTCATTCGGATTCAAAATCGGCAAGGTGTGCCCGTACCTGGAAAGCGCGGACATGATCGTGGGGGAAAATACCTGTGACGGCAAGAAAAAAGCCTATGAGACCTTGGGCGGCTTGGTGGACAACCTGTATGTCATGGACCTGCCCCAGACCAAGACCGATCAGACCAAAGCGATTCTCAAGGCGGAATACCTGAAATTCAAGACGGCCGTCGAAAAATTGACCGGTGTCACGGTTACGCCGGAGTCCCTGAAATCCGCCATCGAAGAAGTCAATGCCAAACGGGCCGCCATTCACCGGCTGTCTGTATTGAGAAAGGCTGATCCCGCCCCCATTTCCGGGCTGGATGCCCTGCTCGCCAACCAGGTGTTCTTTTACGATAACCCGGCCCGGTTCACGGAATCGGTCAACAAGATCTGTGATGAACTGGAAACCCGGATCCAGGAGAAAACCGGGGCCTTTCCTGCCGGCGCCCCCCGCATCTTGGTGGCCGGGTGTCCCCAGGCGGTTCCCAACTGGAAACTACACATGATCACTGAAACGGAGGGCGCTGTGATCGTGGGTGAAGAATCCTGTGTGGGAGAACGGGGGACCCGGAACCTCACCGCCGATACGGGCACCACTGTGGACGCGATGATGGATGCCATTGTAGACCGGTATTTTGAAGTGGACTGCGCCATTTTCACCCCCAATCCCCAGCGCCTGGACCACATCCAGGAGATGGTCACCGATTACAACGCCCAAGGGGTGATTCATTACGGGCTCCAGTTCTGCCAGCCCTATCTCATGGAATCCATTCCCGTGGAAAAGGCCCTGGAGGAAAGGAACATCCCCTGTCTGCGGGTGGAAACCGATTATGGCATGGAAGATGCGGGCCAGCTCAAGACCCGGGTGGAAGCCTTTATCGAGCAGCTCAGATAAGGATCGTTATGACCATAGATACGACTGCGGTGCAGTTTGCCGGTATTGATATCGGCTCCCGCACCATTAAGCTGCTGGTGGTGGATGGGACCGGTGCCGTCCGGGAAACGTTTCTGGCAGACACGGGATTCGATCCCATGGCTACAGCCAGTGAATTGATTGAAACGGTATCTTTTGATAGGATCATGGCCACGGGTTATGGCCGAAACCTGTTTGAACTGTCTTTTGACGCACCGACCGTCACGGAGATCAAGGCCCATGCCAGGGCGCCTGGGCCGAATTTCCTGATGCCCGCACGGTTCTGGACATCGGGGGGCAGGACAGCAAGGCCATTGCCCTGTTTGACAGCGGCCGGGTGAAAAAATTTGAAATGAACGACCGGTGTGCCGCCGGCACGGGCAAGTTTCTGGAGATCATGGCCGCCACCCTGGGATTTGACCTGGAAAACTTCGGGGCCCAGGCTCTGGCCGCCGAAAAAGATCTGGTGATCTCCAGCATGTGCACGGTGTTTGCCGAATCTGAAGTGACCTCCTTGATTGCCCGGGGCGAAGACCGGAAAGAGATCGCCCGGGGGCTGCACACCAGCGTGATCCGGAGGGCCGCGGGTATGATCAACCGGGTGTCTTCGGACGGGCCCATCGTGTTCACGGGGGGAGTGGCCAAAAACCCCTGTATGGTGCAACTGCTGGCTGGTAAACTGGAGCGAGAGATCCGGATTCCATCGGATCCCCAGCTGGCCGGGGCCTATGGGGCCGCCCTTCTGGCCGCTGAGCAGGAAGAAAATGCCGCTTGAAGAATCAATCAATCTGCCCAGTATCCATCTGCCAGGCCAAGCCCCATGTGATTTTTCAGCCACAGTATCGAGGTGGGCATGTTTTGTTTTGTGAAATAGATGAGATTGCCGGGCAAATCAAAGATCTGGTTAGAAAACACGATTGCGTTGTATATGCGCTCGATGAATCCCATTTTTCAACGGAACCATACCTTGCGCAAGGTTGGTTTGAAAAAAGGTGGCCGCCACAGGATTCAAACAAGCCGCAGAAGAGAAAGTCTCACGTTCTTTGGCTGATTGAATCTGATGACGAAAAAATTTTACTGGAAAAAATCCAAGAAATCAGACAGTAATGCATTTATATGGTTTTTAACCAAGTTGCGACAAAGGACCCTATAACAACAGATTGTTACCATACTTGATAATGCCAGCATCCATAAATCTCGAAAGGTAAAGCAATATTTGAAACGATTCCCTAAAATACACCTTTTCAACTTGCCACCGTATTCACCGGAATATAATCCAGTCGAGTTGTATTGGAAATGGATCAAACCAAAAGTTTATGGTTTTTCTGCAATCGGTGGGATTGAGGATCTTGTCTCAAGATTTCGAAAAATCGTTTGGCATTACAGAAACAATCGTATTCCAAACAAAATTAAATTTTATTTCACTGCTTTGCAAGTTTTTATAAATATTTTTGCATTTGTGCTTAAGGCCACGTGCTCACAGCCGATACTGCGGGGCCGGATCAGTTCCAGGCTGTCGACATCCACCTGGCAATAATCGGGCCTTACAGGCTCTGAGACTTTCTTTTTAACCTTTATAAATAAGTTGAGCCGCATAGTTCTGCGTCAGTTCCTCGACTTCTTGAGACGTCTCAAATAGCGGCGCCTGACCGTTTATTATTTTTTGAATCCGTGTCGCCAGTTCAGATCATTGCTCTCGTGGCAGTGAGAACCCCGTATCCAGATTGAGAAGGGTATGCTGACGAACCCCTTTGGGGGTGCTCGGACTTAACCAGCCTGTAGTATAATATCGTGTGCCGTCTTTCCGGCTTTTGACAGTCGTTCTTCGTATATACATGGAACGGATTATATGTACAGTTAAAATGGGAAATCAACGCCGTTATATTTTTCTGGCGCCACATGACCATGATTAAACAAAATCGTTATAATTCATTGAATTTATGAAAAATAATTTTGCACAGGGCCATAAAATTCAGAGCAAATGGATATTTTAAGGCCTTTTTTTCGAAAAGACGGGCTAACCGCTTTGAAAGCCGCATTTCGTTCGTTGAAATCGAAAATTGGGCATTCGACCGGTGTTCCATCAGGTGACCGAACGTGTCACCGGCCACCTTATCAGAAAAAGTACACGGCTCGAACCCAGAAAACAAGAAATTAATAGCGCTTTGGTGATAGGTTTAAATCCCGGCCAGGTGATTAAAACAATTTTGAACAAAAATAGTACCATAACACGAGGCAGGTAAATGATAAATCCTGTGATTACAGAGCTCTATAATTTGTAATCGAAAAGTCGGGCAGAGAAACAATGAAGTAATCGACAGGGCCTTTTGGGGGCTGAAAACGTCAAATTCAATTAATTTTGGACAGTAGAGATTTTGGTCATTAATCAAACTCAGATATTTTGAATTCAGATTCTCTATTGAGCTTTATATCAGAGGGAAGCTTATCCGCCCAGATCATATTCAAATAGCGACAATACAATTTATTTCATATATGATACAAGATGTTAAAAGCATAGCGACATTATGTTTAACTCTTCCCTTGGTCAGTATCAAAATCGTCGCAAATTTTATTCAATTTTTTTTGATTGTTTGTGCATAATAAAATTGTGTACACTATCAAATTTCCAGAGAAGTTGTTATCATCGTCATATAGTATCACAACCTTCTATTATAATATAAATGGGACACACTTATCCATTGAAAAATTGGTGTAGGGCGGGCAAGGATCATAACTTATGGAACCGACAAAAATGCATCCAGTACAAGAAGCCGGAAAGTAGCCCCCCTAACCCTTAGATTCCAGAACCAAAGCCCTGGCACAGCTTTTTCGCTGCTTAGAAGCTGTGCATGCTAACTGTACCGAACCCGGATAGGTCGTATGATCCTCCGGCGGGAGGGCCTTTATTCCCTTAATTTGACCAATTGGTGCTAAGGGGTTTTTAAATGCCATGACGTCTCGGAAAAGGGGGGCGAATACCCAAGAAAAAAATTCTTTTGTCTGCTGAGGCCGCCAAACTTCAGAGAAAAAACAAAAACTGGAACATAGACTCAGACGGGCAGAACTCATCAAGGTGCAAAAGGAACTTCACAGATCCTGGGAATTCAGCAGAATTTTGACGATATCTAAGGGGATGACTGACGGATGCGCCCTTTCGTTAAATAACGATGTTGGTAAAAAGCGTTCGTGCAAAGCGTCAGTATTCTGTGGACCTCTTTATACCGATGCCATTCGTCAGAAATATATGAGAGACAAACACGTCTCTTTTCTCTCATCTCAAAACCCGATGAGCTGGGACCGGTGCTGGCTTTTTTACGAGGCATTTGGCATAGGCCCCGATCGCCGGCGGCGGGTCAACCGTCTGCAGTATGAGAAATCCGAACTGCAGGCGACCAAGTCGAATCATTTCTCGTCGTAGGATATCACAAAGTTGAAAGGCCGCGTTAAATGGATCTATTTCTATCTGTATGTCATATGGATATTTTCGCAGGCACGTCGTTGGCTGGACGGTCACCCACAGGGGATGAACAGCATTGGCGAAACGGCTGACACCGGAATCCTGCCAAAAACAGAATATACTGGCAGGTCAATTCAGGTTACATGCAGCCTGGGTGTCCAGCATGAAATCCAAAGCCCTGGAAGCTTCTTACCGATATGGGGAAAATAAGACCCTCAGCAGACCGCATATCAGCAATGGTAACTCTTACTCTGAATCCGGTTTAACACGTTGAAATATTGCTCAAAATTTTCCAGCAACATTGGTTGCATCAAGGACGTAAGGGGTTTTTGCAAGGATCCCTTTATATACCACAACAAGGAACACCACCACGCCGGCAGTGGGCTGATAAGCCCCGAATAGCTGGATTGTGGCATTGCCTATGATGTTTACGACCAGTACAGAAAAAAATTGGAAAAAGCATATTGGGAAAACCCTTCATGCTTCAAAGGCAAAATACCAGTGCCACCGGCTTTATCAAAGGCAGCATGGGGCAACAGGCCAAAACAAAAAGCGAACGATTTAATTCAAATTTTATGAAAAATGTGTTTCATTTTTATTGACATGTCTTGTAGTGGCATGATTTGTGTATTTTATGCAGATAGGGAGCGTTGCGTATTGATAATGAATAACTCATTTTGGGAAGGTGGTGGTGGAGGTGGACTATTTTGGATCAATGCCCAGGCAATTTTTGACAGGAATGTTTTTTGTCTGTTTTTCGTTACTAAACCTATTTTGGTTTATTCCAGATCAAGTGCCGGTATTAGTAATAACGGACACTGGCCCCACCCCTGTGACGTTTCCCATATTTATTTGCATGGCGATGATGTTTTTAGGAATCATCCTAGTTGTTTTGGGGGCAAAAGAATTAAAAGAAAGGCAACCTAAAAAAGCGGTAGCCATAGAACAGACATCTCGGATACGCTTATTCGTTTCCATTGTTAGCATGTTTATTTACGTGCTGACAACAGAATACTTGGGGTTTCGTGTGAGTACTTTCTTATTTCTTTTATTTTTTCTAGAATGCTTGGATATCAAAAGTACTTACAAGCTATTTCATTCTCGGTTTTATCAACAGCTTGTATCTATGCTGTTTTTACTTACCTCATACAAATCCCCCTGCCAAGAGGCGTTATAGGATGGTAGACTATGTACGCTGATATTGTATCTGGATTTTTTCAATTCATCCATCCATTCACTTTTTTCTGCCTTTTCTCCGGGACGCTGGCCGGTGTGATTATAGGTGTCCTGCCTGGCCTTGGCCCTACTATGGCCATTGCTATTCTGGTACCACTTACATTCAATATGATGCCTTTACCTGCTATGGCCTTTTTGCTTGGAATTTATGTGGGAGGCATATTTGGCGGTTCTGTAAGTGCTATTTTGATCAATACGCCAGGCACTCCTGCTGCTGCTGCCACTCTACTCGACGGTTACCCGCTATCAAGGCAGGGCAAGGCAAAAAAGGCCTTGAAAATGGCACTCTATGCCTCTGTATTCGGTAATACATTTTCTGTATGCATTCTGGTTCTGATAACCGGAACACTTGCAAGCATTGCTTTAAAATTTGGACCTCCTGAATATGCAGCATTGATTTTATTTTCATTGACCGTTATTGGTGCGTTGACGGGCAAATCTTTGGTTACAGGATTGTTGTCTGGTTTTCTCGGTCTATTTCTTGCGACTTTCGGACCGGACCCAGTGGATGGAAGTCCAAGGTTTTCATTTGGTATTATGGAACTCGGCGATGGATTTAATATACTGCCCATGATGATCGGGCTGTTTGCGATATCTGAAGTATTAATGAAAGCGGAAAAGAAAATTACATCTTTTAAAAATTCGGCAACACTAAGTTTTTCTGATAAACCTGAGGACAACCGGGTGTCATGGAAAGAGTTTAAGGAAAGCCTTCGGTCTATGTTTCGATCTTCAGCTATTGGTGCTTTTGTTGGAGCTCTTCCAGGCTTGGGATCTGGTACAGCAGCTTTCCTCAGCTATGGTTTCGCTGCCAGAGGGTCTAAAAACCGGAAAAATTTTGGTAAAGGCGTTTTAGAGGGCGTCGCTGCAGCTGAGTCTGGAAATAATGCTGTCTGTGGATCAGCTATGATTCCTCTTTTGGCCTTATCCATTCCCGGAGATTTAGTAACCGCTGTTTTGCTGGGCGCCTTAATGATACATGGTCTGACACCCGGCCCCCTGCTTTTTCAAACCCACATGGATGTTGTTTATGGTATTTATATGACCTTGGCCCTGAGCAGTATTGTGTTGTTGTTTATCGGGCTTTTATCCTTTAAGTTTTTTGGTTTTTTAACCAAAATGCCGCGCTATGTAATTTTCCCTATTGTGGTTGTGTTGTGTTTTGCAGGCAGTTATGGGTTAAAAAACTCTTTGTTTGACGTTTACTGTATGTTCTTTTTTGGCCTAATCGGCTATATTATGCTAAAGGTTGAATTCCCACAAGTGCCGCTTATGATAGCCTTTATCTTGGGCCCCATGTTAGAGTCTCAAATGCGTCAAGCACTCCTTATTTCCCGGGGAGATTACTCAATTTTTATTCATAGCCCGATTGCAGTGGGGTTTTTGATTTTGACATTTATTTCTATGTTTTTCATCGTTTACGGAAAAAGAAAAGGTAAATTATAAATGGGATTAAAATGGAATTGATGATCGCGTAATCAGTCTGGATTGCAGTTATAATTAAAATTTTTGACCTATTATGAGATCATCAATTTTGGGTGAATGTTTTATAATTAATTTGGAGGTGTTGAATGAAAAAATTGATGCTATGTGCAACAATTGTTTTTTCCATGATAGTTATGTCAGGAGGTTTTTCATATGCCGGTGACTATCCTGAAAGACCGGTAACATCGGTAGTTCCATGGTCTCCAGGAGGGTCTACTGACTCTGCTGCCCGCATATTATCCAGTATTATTATTAAATATTTAGGGCAGCCTTTTGTGACGATTAACAAGCCTGGCGTTATCGGTACCACAGGTGGTTCTTTTGTTGCTAAATCAGAACCTGATGGCTATACAGTCGGGCATTTTACCACACCAGCTATTTTGCCTGAGTTTTTCCCCAAATTTTTTAAAACAGATTATGCCAGTCAGGATATGGTTCCAGTGGCACAATGGTCATCTTATCCTCCAACTTTGATTTGTAAAAGTGACGCTGATTTTAAGGATTTTAAAAGCTTCATTGTTTATGCAAAGAAAAATAATGTTTCTATCGCCACTCAAGGCCGTGGGTTAGTTCCTGTAGCTTTACAGATTGTTCAACGAATGGAAGATATTCCGGAAAAACAGATTTCTTATGTTCCATACAAAGGAGACAGCAAAATTGTCGCAGCGGTACTTGGCGGCCATGTTCAGGCTGGGACGTGTTCTTTTGGCACAGCTGCTCCGCTGATCAAAGCAGGTAAAATTCGCGCCTTATCAATCATAGTTGATACAAAAATTGATGAGTTCCCGGATGTACCGAATTTGTATAGTTTGGGGTATAAAACAGGCATTAAAGACTTTGTCTGTGCAACTTACGCCCCTGCTGATACGCCGAAAGAGAGGCTATTCGTGCTCCAGGAAGCCATTAAAAAAACCTGTGAAGATAAAGCCTTTATCGCCACAATGAAAAAGTTAAATATGCCGGTAATATATAAACCTGGAGATGAAGTTTTTAAGGTGACAGAAGAGATTAAGATGACCATAAAAGACTTAGTGGAAAAGGGATTCATGTAACTGATTTTAAAAAAATTGCAGAATTAAATTTCAAATTCTGATCAGGTGAATTTAACGGTTTCATTGTCAAGTACAGATAAAACTGGGTTAAGGTTCTTCCTGCGAGGGATTTTTAAAAACCGAGGAAAAGCATATAACCAGTGCTGCGTGATAAATAGGCCGCCTGTGAGGTCTGGATGAATTATTTTCAAGGGTACAGCGTTAGAATTAAATACTTTGTTATATAGATTATGAGGATTATATTATGAATTTAACTTCTCCTTGGCCCGATAATTATCGGTGCGCCGCCTGTATTTCTTTTGACCTGGATGCTGAATGGGTATTCATGGGTAATATTCCAGAAACTATTGATATGCCACGGCGTTTATCATTGGGAGAATATGTCTGGAATGCAAAGATTATAGAGCGCCTACTGGATTTGCTGGATCGCTATAAAATTAAAAGTACATTTTTTGTCGTGGGTCGGAATGCTCAGAATCACCCGGATGTAATGCAGGAAATTATTCGGCGAGGTCATGAGATAGGCACCCATGGCTGGCAACATGAGAACATTGTGGGAGTTGGCCGCAATGAAGAGGAAAGGCGGCTACTAAAAACCATTGAAGCAATTGAGAATAGCACGGGAGTTCTGCCCGTTGGGAACAGGACGGCAGGCGGTGAACTCTCTAAAGATACATTAGACATTTTGCTGGAAAATAACTTTGAATATGATTCTAGCCTGCGTGGAAATGATTTGCCTTATGTTGCTTATCAAAAAAAGGAGGGAAAATTATTTGAAGTGCCCTCTTACTATGAAGTGGATGATTTTCATCTGTTTGCTGATTACCCAGGGACCAAATATCATGCACGTCAGTTAGGGCCTCAAAGTGGTTATGATGCCTGGACGCTTTTTTTTGAGGGGTGTTACAAATATGCTCTTTGTTTTACAACCATGTTTCACCCTCAAATTATTGGCAAGCCATCTTACATTATTCTTTTTGAACGGCTTCTAAAATATATTCAGTCTTATCCGAATGTCTGGTTTGCGCCTGCTAAAGAAATAGCTGAGTACTGGAGTAGCATAGAAGACCTAACGGCTTAATGTATCTTTATGTTTTATATAAAGGTGAGCAAAAAGGATTATGAAAGATGGTTAACTCGCATTCAGGGGAAGATTTGCTCGGGCTTGCAGCCCCCATGATTAGCCGATCAAAAACAGTTTGGACAGGAGAATGCGAATAGTGGCTAAAACGAGACCTTTCCGGAAAGCATTCTTTTTACATCTGGGCCGATGGGGTTTACTGTAATGTCAGGATGAATGACAGGCAGTGCATTATCTGGATGGCGCCAACCAAGGCCGAAGCCGAGAAATTTTTTAATTCATTTTTGAAAAGATGCGAGGCCAAGTACCTTGGGGCGACCAAATGCTTGTTTCCGACTGGATTTAAATAGATTCTAAAATCGATCCGCAATTTTACCAAAAGCGGACTTTTTGCAGGATCATTAATTGATGATATTAAAAATATTGATTTCTTTGCCCAATCCACCAGAAGAAACGATCCGACCCCATAGTCAAACCCCAAAAAAGGAGATTGAGGAATGTTGAATAGAAGACAATTCATTACAAAAAGTATTGGTGCCACTTCAGTTGGTGTACTTGCTACTGCATTAGGAAAGGATCTCTTTGCTGCTCAGAAAGGCTCTCAAGAAATCTCTCATAGCAAAACAGAAGGAACCGTATTAACTCTTCTCGGCACTCATGGTGGTAGCCGCATGGTAAAGGAAAGAGCAGCTCCTTCACAGGTTATTGTCATTAACAAACAGTTGTATGTCATAGATTGTGGAAGCGGGGTTGGGCGGCAGTTGGCGTTGGCAGGTTATAATTTGAAAGACCTGAAGGGTGTTTTTATTACTCATCATCACAACGATCATAATTTAGATTACGGCACCATCTTAAATCTTGCAATATCTGCAGGATTAAATTCAAAAATTAATACTTATGGGCCTGTTCCTCTTGCAAAAATGACCGAGCAGTTTCTCGAAATGTTCGAATATACGGATAAACAGACTCCTTTTCCAATGCCAGTACTTAAGGAATTGGTGGTGCCTCATGAAACGACACCTGGTTTAGTGATGGAAGATGAAAATGTTAAAGTATCTTGTGCAAGAGTGATCCATCCGCCCTGTAAAAACCCATACGCTTTCAGGTTTGACGCAAAAGATAAATCCATTACTATTTCTGGTGACACTGCTCCTTCATCCGAATTAGTCAATCTTGCAAAAGGCTCAGATGTTCTCGTCCATGAGGTATACTACAAACCGTTCATCGAAATGTTGTCAGCAAGGCTCCCGCAATACAAAGGGCTGATTAAGTGGTTTCCTACTTCTCACACAGATGTAGAACAGGCAGGGAAAATTGCTCACGAGGCTGAAGTTAAGACCCTTGTGTTATCCCATATCGTCCCAGGTGATAACCCTAAAGTGACTGATGAAATGTGGTTAGAAGGTGCTAGTAAACATTTCAAAGGTACAATAATTATGGGTAAGGATTTGCTAACAATCTGAAATTAAAATATTATTATATCTGTTTTAGTCGTGTGCTAACCCCACCGCCTCTAAGAATAGGGACATGCTTTTGGCAATCAATGATTATGTGGGTCGGACCAAATAATACACGGATCAAGCAATTCCCTGCAACGAAGAGATATCATCAGACGTTGTGTATGAGGTGGTAGATGGTGTGTCCTCTGGAAGGATTGTTTAGCGGCAGTCGTGCCAGGGTTTAAAAATAATACGATAGAAGACACACACCATGAAACAGGATACCGCAGTTGAGATGAAAAAACCAAAATCATTTGTTGATGACTTCTTAACTGCGATTGCCCGTCAGGGAGCCAGAGACATATTGGCCAAGGCAATAAAAATCAATAATTTCATATCCCAATATATTGGGTTAAAAGACGGCCAAGGAAATCAGAGAATAACACGAAACGGTTCTCTGCCTAAACGAGATATCCAAACAGGGGTGAGCCCTGTTATAGTGAAGGTTCCCCGGGCCTGCAGCTTCCTCGATCAGCCGGTTGAAAACAGTTTGGACAGGAGAATACGAACAGTGGCTAAAAAGAGACCTTTCCGGATGAAAAAATGAGATTCTCAATAACGGGGGTTAAATATATGAATGGAGTCGAACAGGAATGATCCGTTGCCTGATGCCATACACAACTTTTTGACAATGATTCCTTCAGAAGCCTTGGGTTTGTTTGCTGAAAATGGGAGGTACAATGGCGATTCAAGCAGATTATATTTTTAAAAATGGAACCATTATAAGTGTCGATGAACAGGATCACATATATCAGGCATTAGCTGTGGCCGGCAAGCAGATTCTGGCTGTCGGTTCTAATGAGGATTTGGATTGTTTTTTATCACCCAATACCAGAGTGATTGATTTAAAAGGCAGGTCATTGACGCCTGGTTTAATAGATCCCCATTGCCATAGTGGCTATTATGGTACCATCCAGATGCAGGTGGACTGTTCTCCACAAAAGGTAGGCTCCATAGAAGAAATAAAAACTGCTATTAAAAAACGGGCGGATATTACACCTAAGGGGCAGCTCATTTTAGGTGCCAAATATGATAATACCAAACTAAAAGAAAATCGGCATCCCACCCGCTGGGACCTGGATGAGGCAGCACCTGATCATCCTGTTTTTATTGCTCGGACATGCCGCCATATTGCTACTTGCAACAGCAGAGCCTTGGCTCTTTTTGAGATCGATGAAACAACTTCTGATCCTAAGGGCGGGAAAATAGAACGGGATTCAGAGGGTCGGGCAACCGGAGTTTTATATGAACTTGCCCAGGCCCAGTTCCGGCCTTTGTTACACCCCTCTGATATTGATTTGGAAGCGGGGTTGCGAATCATGAACAAAGACGTATTGAGCTTTGGCATCACAACCGTCTGTGATGCGAGTGGCCGTAGTATTCCTGAAATTAAGCTCTATCAAAGAGCCGTAAGAGAAGGATGGAATAAAGTGGCCGTTCACTTCATGGTAA
>LQAF01000104.1_pt1 | contig 18279 bp, 21 predicted proteins | sample 1535781 | NCBI WGS metagenome assembly LQAF01 (sample SAMN04331583, study PRJNA305678) | bioreactor metagenome | isolation source: bioreactor_2 inoculated with Wadden Sea sediment 2nd replicate of a... | place: Germany:Bremen
GTTGATCTCAAAGGGATGCATGGCCGGGTCACCCAGCTCTTTGCCGAAATCCGATCCAAAGATAACCGCTTTATCGATTCCGGCGGTGTCCATCTGGACAAAAATTTTTCGCCATCAGGGTCATACATACCTGTAATCAGATTATTCCTGGCATCTTCCAGGGACATGTCGATGTTATGTTTGTTTTTCAATACCAGCCGCATGGTTCTGGCCATTCCCATTTTATAGGCTTCGGGAATGCCGTCTTCGCTGAATAGATGGACGTGGGTATCATAAATCTTCATAGCAAAATCTCCGTTACAATTTTATAGGGCCGGGCCGTGAATCTGAGTACCGACCCGAATATGTCATACGTCGACGTTAGAGGCCTTCAGGTCTTATATCCATGGGCACACTGGGTTCCTTTCCGATTTCCGGCAGGGTCTGCCAGACCCGTTTTTTAATGGGAAGAATGGGGCGGCGGGCATATTCATCCATATACTGCTCGTATCCCACCGTTGGATTTTTGATGCACCTGCAGGGAAGGGCCAGCATAAATCGGCTGACACATCCTGTATTGCAACGGGTGCATTTGATGATCTCGTTCTCTCTGCCCTCTTGAACTTTGACGACCCAGTCGGGGTCGGCAATCTGCTGCCTGCCCTGGGACACCATATCGGCAGCGCCTGATTTGAGAGTCTCCACCACATTGGCCGGGTTGTGGACCGACGGGCAGATCAATGGGATGTTCAGGTTCTCCTTGATCACTTTAGCCTTTGGGATGACCTGGCCTTCATGGTTGGGAAGGAAGTCATTCATTTTTCATAGGACCCGTCCGACAGATGTATGAAGTTGGCCCCTTCTTCTTCACAGCGTTTGGCAATCCGCTTGAAATCCTCGTTGGTGCATCCTTCCGGGACATTGTCCGATGCACTTAAGCGCACGCCCACATTGAAGTCCGGACCCGTGTATTTCCGGCAGGAATGGATGCATTCCACCAGAAAACGGATCCGGTTTTCAAATGTGCCCCCGTATTCATCGGTCCGCCGGTTGGATCTCTTAGAAAAAAAGTATGAAGCAGATACCCGTGAGGCGCATGGATTTCCACACCGTCAAACCCACATCGCTTGGCAAGTTTGGCTGACACTCCGAGGTCGTGCACCAGGATTTGGATTTCTTCCACGGTAATTTCTCTTGGGGTCTCCCCATTCATGTGAGTCCCGGGAATTTTGTTGGCAAAGCTGATCAATTCCTCCACATCCTCCGTCTGCGGGATAGCGCCCTGGTATCCGCATGCCCGGACGAGGGCCAACGGATCCATTCCGTTGACAAGATTTTCAGGATATGTGGCATAAGGGATGGGAGAGGCGGATACCGGTTGGATGGCCCCGGCTTCACTGGTGCCTTGGCGGCCCGGCCCCAGGCCCAACTGGACAAATATTTTCGCCCCGAATGCGTGAACATGTTCCACTAGCTCAGACATCCTAGGCACGTACAATTCATTGCACAGGCTGGCATTGTTATATTTTTTATAGGTATGTGCCGTGGGGTGGTCACTTGCCAGCACCGCTTCCGTGATGATAAGTCCGGTTCCCCCCTTGGCGCGGGCAGCATAGTAGGCCATCTGCTGGTCGCTGACTTGGTGGTTCGGGCCCGTGTAATTCATGTTCATGGGGGCCATGGCGATCCTGTTTTTAATCTCCACATTGCCGATGGTGATGGGTTCAAAAATCAGACTGTAATCCCTGCTTTTTTCCGCGACTGAATTCATGGCTACTTCCTCCTCTGAAAAAAATGGTGATGTGTATCTCAGATCCCAACCTTTCGGATTGTTTTGTCGATCGGAATGAATTTGGGGAGTGTGACCTCAGAGGTCACGGGATCGAATTTAACTTGTACCGGCATATCACAGCGGATGTCATCAAAGTCACATTCCTCGATATTGGTTAAAATATTGAACCCTTCCTCCAGCGTGACCACAGCAAGAACAAAGGGCACATGGGGCATGAATTCCGGCGGGGCCGCATCATAGGTGACCGTAAAAGAGAAAATTTTCCCTTTGCCCGAAGATTCCTGCCAACCCAGGTTGCGGCCCATGCAGTTGGAGCAGGTCCGCTTCGGAAAAAAAATCACTTCGCCGCAATCCCGGCATTTCTGGTAAAGCAGTTGGTTGTTTTTGCATCCCTCATAGAATCGCCGGCTCAACTCGGTCATTACCGGCAGCGGTTTGGTATACTCAGTCATTGTTAAACCTCCCTTCCTAACACACCCACGTGAAAATCCATGCCCACGCCCCCTGACGCCGTTTCAACAACGATATCGGCCTTTTCGACCTGGCGGTCTCCCGCCTTTCCCATGATCTGGCGGGCCGCTTCAACCAGGATGGCAATGCCGCCTCCTGCCCCGGTGTGCCCCTGGGCCATCATGGCGCCATTGGTTGACACCGGCAGCCTGCCCCCTGGTGAGGTATGGCCCTCTTCTACAAATTTTCCGGCAGTGCCTCGTTCACAGAGCCCAAGTATCTCCATGGACATGAGGACAAAAGAGGGGAAGGCATCATAAATTTCGGCCACGTCAACATCCCCAGGGTCAATTCCGGCCATCTGATAAGCGTCGGTAACCGCCGGCCCCCAGGCTTCGGTAAAGTCCGCAGGTTGATGGGTGACAGTGAAATTCGTGCTTCTGGATGACATCCCCAGTATATATGCGGGTTGCTTGCAAAGTTTTCTCGCCCTTTGGGCGGTGGTGACGATGTATGCGGCGGCTCCGTCGCAGAGAATATTCATCATCTTTTTTCGCACCGGAGATGAGATCATTTTGGATGAAACAATTTCCTCCACGGTTTTTGGCTTTCGAAGAAAGGCATTGGGATTCAGTGCCGCCCATTTTCTCAAGGATGTCACAACGGCCGCGATCTGTTCTTCAGTGGTGCCGGTGTCATGCATGTAGCGCTGCTGGAGCAGGCCGCCCAGGGCAAGCTGGCTAAACCCGTAAGGGGTTTCATATTCTTGGTTGACTGATACTTTGGAAAACTGGGTTAAGGCTGTGCCAAGATCAATTCCCGTGCCCATGCGGTCGCAATGAACCACCATAACCGCCTTGGAAAGCCCTGTACACACCAGTGCGCTGGCCACTTTCAGAGATTGGCGGAACTGGACCCGCCGGACATCACCTGGAAATTGGCTTTTGCCGTTTTCGTCATGCCCAGCTCTTCAATCATCCATGAGCAGATCATATTGGCATTGTCCAGGGAATTGCTGACAACCCCTATGGGAATAACCGTATCTATTTCATCCTTGGATATACCGGCATCTTTGATGGCCATATCGCATACATCCACCGCGGCACTGATAAAGGTCCGGTCCGGAAACAGGCCTGTAGGCACTTCTCCGATTCCCACAATGGCGGCTTTGCCCCGAATACTGTCTTGCGTCATGATGAACTCCTTATAAGTTTAACTGTTAAAATCCCAGGATCATACGCCCGATGATGCTTCTCTGCATCTGGGAGGTGCCACCGCCGATCATCCCCATTTTTGCATTCCAAAGGCTTCTTCCCACGGAATACTCGGCCATGCATCCGTTGCCCCCGTGGATCTGAATTGCCTTATCCGCGACCCGGAATGCGGCTTCGGTGATAAAGGTCTTTGCAATGGCGGCATCTATGCTGATATCCTTTCCCTCATCTTTTTTCCAGGCCAGGTGGTGAACCAGGTGGCGGGAGGCTTCGATGTCCATTTTCATTTCCGCCAGCATGGCCTGCACCAGCTGAAACTGGCCTACGGGCCGGCTGAACTGCTCTCTGGTTTTGGCATATTGAATGCTTTGCTTCAGGTCATTCTCCATCAGGCCTACAAAGGGGGCGAATGCGATTCGTTCCCATCCCAGGGAAAACAGCATTTGGGAAAATCCCTGATTTTCTTTGCCCAGGAGATTGGCCTCAGGTACCCTGCAGTCATCAAAAAACAGCTCACCCGTGGGTGCATCATGGTTGCCGTATTTTTTAAGAGGGATGCCTGTTGTGAGGCCAGGTGTGTCTTTCCCCACAATAAACATGGACAGTCCCCGCCCTTTTGCACCAGGGTCGGTTGAGGCAAACACCACAAACACATCTGCGATGGGGGCATTGGAAATAAAGGTTTTTGATCCGTTCAGCACATAATAGCCATCCTTTTTTCGGCTGTGGTCTTCATACTTGTGGCATCTGAACCGGCATCGGGCTCGGTCAGGGCAAAAGCGCCGATCCGTTCACCTGAGGCCATTTCAGGCAGATACTGCTCTTTTTGCGCTTGGGTTCCCAACTCGGCAATGGGCATGGCCGTAAGTAAAAGATGACTTGCCAATGCCACAAGGAGGCCGGCGTCTCCACTGGCCCTGGCAAGGGCAATCAACGCTGTCACAGTGGTGAGTGCCCCTTCTCCGTCTCCGCCGAAGTCTTCAGGGATACACAAACCGGTCAGGCCGAATTGTCCCAGTTTGTCCCATATTTCAGGGGAAAACCCTGACGTCAATGCGCGCTCATCCACCCCTGGACGTAGCTCCTTTCTGGCAAATTCCTCTACGGATTTGCGGAACATCTCTTGTTCTTTGCTTAGGGAAAAATCCATCGTTTATCTCCTGTGTTCATATTTCCTGGTTCATACCCAATAGGCTCATGAGGGAAAGTTCACCAAGGCTTCTCCGGCTATGACACCTTCTCCGTTCTGGTTGACCACGTTTAACATGCACGTCACCAGATTTTGATTGTTTTCCTGTTTTTTGTGTGAAACATTTCCGGAAAAAAAAAGAGTGTCTCCGGGCCATACAATTCCCGTGAACCTTATTTTATATTGCTTTAACACCCCGTAACCAGCCCAGTCCGTCACCACTTTTGCCAACATGCCGCCGTGCATCAGCCCATTGGCAAAAATGGATGGCAGGCCGCTGGACACGGCAAACGCTTCATCGTGATGAATGGGTTGAAAATCGCCTCCGGCACCGACATATTTAATGATATGTGTCCGGGTCACTTTAAGGTCAAAGGATGGCAGTGCTTCGTTCTCCCTGACATTCTCAAATCTCTTTAATGCATATTCGGCCATGCCACACCTCGCTATGAATTATCTTTCGATGAAAAGATTGTTAACCGTTATCACCAGTTCATTGGCATTGTCGAAGAATAGATTTTTCATTTCGACGAATGTCATGGTTTTCCCATCGCCACTCTGCTTTTCATAGATATCGCCCACATGAATTTCTCCGCGCAGGGTTTCGCCGGCACAAACCGTACGCTCATAAATGAATTCCGCCTCACCGTGGACACTGGTGGCGACATTCATCCCCAGCTTTTGGGTCATCTCCATCACATAGTTATCCGATTCAATATGAAACCCGTTGGTAACAGGAAAGGTCGGCGGCATGGGAACATTTGGAAACCCTTTGGACAACGCATAATCCGGGTCGGAATAGATTTCGCTCTTATCCATGACAGCTGAAGCAAATTCTCTTATTTTTCCCCTTTCAACAGGCATTAGGAACTCAAGTATCTTTTTCCCTTTAAGATTTTTATCGATCATGGTGCTGGTATCCCTCCTTTTTTCGGTCCGATCACCGGAATTGATAGTACAAAAGTTTTCGATATTATTTTATTATTAAATAATATCTAATAAATAGTATTTGCTAATTTCTGAAACAAAAAAAGAACAGCTCGGCTGCTAGTTTGTTTCTAATCTATCGTTTTAACCTTGTTATGCCATTCAAATAGTGCCAATTGATATGAAATAGTTTATGCAATCTTGCTGTTAGCAGTTACTACTAAAAATGAAACATGTCAATACTTTTTTTCTCGTTGTGGCTGGCGATCCGTCAGTCACGCCCGCGTGGTAGTTTTATGATTTAAGTATTACGCACCAGGATTTTTTTATGATGTCAAAATAGTGCTCATATTTAAAATTTTTATCTTCCAAAGCCTCTTTCATGCCGACCACACAAAAGTATTGATAACAGAAAAAGGATGAAAAAAATTGAGGGTTCAGGTTCCTATCAATTGTCCCTCTCCTTATCGCTGAATGAACCACCTTCTCAATGCTAACGATCAGTCTTCCCATGGCGGTCTCAAAGGCGATGTTAAAATCCGCATCATCCTTATAGCTGAGCATATGGACCAGGAACATGGACTTGTCCGGATTGTGGTCGACAAAATCGAAATATGCTTTACAAATGGCTTCGATGCAGGCGATTTCATCGGTCTCATGTTTTTGTAAAATCGCCTTATTTCCACCGTTGAGTTGCCCCATAATGGATTTGAAACAGGCGAGAAACAATTCTTTTTTATTTTTGAAATGCTTATATAAAGTCGGTTCCGAAATCTTGGATTCTCTTGCGATCATGGCGGTTGTTGCTGCTTTATAGCCCCTGCTGTTAAAAATCCGGATGGAATTATCCAGTATGGTCTGGTGCCTGTTTTCATATAACAGCAGTTTTTCTCTTGATTTATCGACTATATTCAAAATGTTCGGCCTCTTTTGCAAAATTAATATCAGTTACTTAAAGTAGAAGTAGCATGCACTATTTTTTTTGTCAAACGTATTTCTGCCAATAAAATTTGCATTTAGCCAAGGAGTTAATGTCGGAGGAGAGTTTTTCATGAAAGGCTCCCAAAAAAAGACTTGACAAATCGATAAAATAGTGGTCTGTAGAAGATTAATAGCAATCACTACCAGTTTTATTTTTTTTAGTTTCATAATGATAATGTATACTAATAAACTTGCCGGTTGCATAGTGAATGTCTGGGAAATTTCAAAAAAAAGGGAGATTCTATGAGAAAAACACTGGTTTCACTTTTAGACAAGCGGATTCAAGATACACCCGAACGGGTCTATTTAAAATTTCGCGAAAAGAGCGGGGCCTGGGAAGAAATTACCTGGAACGCCTATGGGCAAAAGATTAACCGCTTATCAAAAGCCTTGATCAGTTATGGCATAAAACAAGGAGATAAGGTGTCGCTCATCGGACCGAGTTCTCCCAAATGGTTTGTGGCGGATATGTCGACGATGACCATTGGAGCTGTGATTGCCCCCATATATATTACCAGCAGTGCTGAACAGATCTCCTATATTATTAACCATTCCGGGGCAAGGCTTTTGTTTGTTAACGACATCAGCTATTACCGCCGGATTGAGCCGATTCTTAAAAAGATGCCGCATCTTGAGCAGGTGATTCTGCTGAACGGGACGGCTCCGCCTGACAATGCCCTGTTGACGGATCAGGCTTCCTTCCTGGCCTTAAGTGACAAAACATCGGGAAAGGAATTAAACCGGCGGCGGTTTTGTGTTACCGAAAATATGGCCGCCACCTATATCTATACCTCCGGCACAACAGGGAATCCAAAGGCGGTGATACTGAGCCAGAAAAACTATTTCGCAGCGGCTCAAAGTGTCTTCCAATGGCAAAAGTTTCTGGCAGAAGATAAGACCGTCACCCAGATTAAGCACATCTGCTTTTTAACCCTGGCCCATGTTTTTGAACGGAACATATCAATGACCGCCCCCCTTTTGACAGGGGCTTGCATCTATTTTGGCGATTTGAACAATGCCATGGAAGAATTAAGGCAGATACAGCCGACTATGGTGGTGGCACTGCCCAGAACCTGGGAAAAAATGTATGAGGGCATCATGGCGTACAGGGGGCAGATGCCCAAAATCCAGCAGGAAATATTTGACCGGGCTATCAATACCGGCAAAGCCTACAATATGCATCTTTATGAAAAGACACCCATACCGCCGGAACTGAAAAAAAATTACGACGCGGCCCATGATATGGTGATCGCAAAGGTGCTGGATGTACTGGGCTGTTTTAACGAGGCAAAACACATCATGACCGGTGGTGCGGTGTCTTCCAAGAAGGTCATTGATTTTTTCTTCTCCATTGGGATCTGGATTTGCCAGGTATATGGCCAGACCGAATCCTTAGGCATGGGGTCGGCTGAGACCAGGGATTATCTCCGGTTCGGCTCAGTGGGCAAAGCTTTCCCTTTTTCAGAAATTGAAATCGCCGATGATGGTGAGATTGTGCTGAAAAGCGACATGGTTTCCCCGGGTTACCATGATGAACCTGAACTCAACCAAACCGCCTTTAAGGACGGATGGCTTTACACCGGAGATATCGGGACAATTGACACGGACGGCTATCTGTTTATCACCGGCAGAAAAAAGGACATAATCATCACCTCTGGGGCTAAAAATATCACCCCGGCCAAAATAGAGGGCGCACTGATGAATTCGCCCCTGATCGAACATGCTGTTGTCGTGGGGGAAGGGAAAAAATTTCTCACCGCCCTGCTGACCCTCAGCCTGGAGGGGGGGAAAGCCTGGGCCGGGAACCGGGGAGAGCATGTCGAGACCTATGCGGATCTTTTGGGACTTGAGCCCGTTAGTCATGAAATAGATCGCCATGTTGCGCAGGTTAACGAAAAATTCTCAAGGGTGGAGCAGATAAAAAAGTTTTCCATTCTTCCTGAACCGTTGACCGAGAAAAAAGGAGAACTCACGGCGTTGCTGAAATTAAAACGCTTCAAAGTCATCAAAAATAACGACAGGCTCATTGAAAAAATGTACACCTGATGACTGTGCTTCAATCCCGGATTCTCTCGTCTGAAGTTGAATCCTTTAGTTTTTTTTGCCTTGAAATACTCTTCCGGGTCAAGCCGAGGATGTGCGCTATTGTTAAAAAAAATCGCAACTATCGTATTGGGAGAATTATCTATGGAAAATATTAGGGAACTCAGACTGCGGCAAAACAACCGGTGGCCAATAAGGTCAGCCATGATTCTAATAACGCTGCTCACGTTATTTTGTTTTTATGACTGTTCCCAGGCCCTGGAGGCGGATCTGGGCAAGGGGGTCACCATGGATATGGATGTCACCCTGAAATACAGCGCTGCCATACGGGTTGAGGATCAGGATATTGATCTTCTGGCCGACGTAAACGCAGATGACGGCAACCGGAGTTTTGATAGAGGAGATTTCATCAACAACCGGTTTTCAGCCCTGATGGACATTGACATCAACCGGGACAATATCGGATTTTTTTTACGGCCCAGGGCTTTTTATGATTTTGCCTACGATGGCAGAATGCAAATGATTCCCCGGCAACCAATAACAATGGCCCCTTATATGGCGGCCCCCTTACCCGTACTGATGAATTTACAGACCGGACCAGGGGCACCCATAGGGATACGGCTGAAATTCTGGACGCCTATGCATACGGGACCTTTGACCTGGGGGAACGGGATCTGGTCCTCAGGGCCGGTAAGCAGGTGGTCAGTTGGGGAGAAAGTGTCTTTATTACCAATGGCATTTCATCCGCCCAAAACCATGTGGATGCCACCCAGGCGAACACACCGGGCATGGAGCTTAAAGAGTTGTTTCTGCCGTCGGGCCAGATTTACTCCCAGCTGGATCTGTGGCCCGGGTTTACCCTGGCCGGATTCTATCAATGGCAATGGGAAAAAACCGTATTGGATGAAGCCGGCGCCTATTTTTCCACCAGTGATTTTTTAGATGAAGCCGGCAACAGAATTCTCCCTGTGATTTTAGCCCCGGGAATGGCCCCGAGTATTGACAGAGCGGCAGATGATCCGGCGGATGATTCAGGGCAATGGGGCATTGCATTGCGGTATCTTGCCTCACGGCTTAATGACACGGAATTTGGTTTCTATTTTATCAATTATCATGAAAAAAGTCCCATGCTCATCTGGCAGCCTACAGGTGGATCTGCCGACGTGGACTGGACCACCCAGCCGTTGCCTGTCGGCATGGGTGCACAGGCCAATATGATAGACAATTCCTCCTATCATCTAAGCTATGCCGAGAATGTGAACCTGTACGGTTTCAGCTTTGGTACGGTGGTCGGTGAAACAAACATCGGCGGGGAGCTGAGTTTTCGCACGGGTTATCCGGTGGCGGTGGATAATCCGTCAAACCTGCTGGGTTTTAGCTATAGGGATGCGGATGTCCTCCAGGCCCAGGCCTCTATAGTCCATATTCTGGGCCCGGGGCCCAAGTCTCTATGGGACAATCTTACCATTGTGGGCGAACTGGGCTGGAATCGTGTTTTCGGCCTGAATGATTCAGAGCTCTACTACGATAAGACCGCGTGGGGGGGCATCGTCAAAGTCACACTGGATTATTTTACCGTTTTGCCCGGGCTTGACTTGAAAGTCCCCTTTATCCTTAAGTTTAACCCGCAAGGCATTTCCTCGGTCACCGGAACATTTACAGAGAACGCGGACAGCATATCCCTGGGCCTGGATTTTACATTTGTCCAGAAATATCAGTTCGGGGTTAATTACACGGCCTTTATCGGGTCTTCTTCGGACAATCGTAAGACAGATAGAGATTTTATCGGATTGAATTTTAAATACACATTTTAACCAAACGCGTATCAACAAAAAAAGTTAAAGGGGGTCTGAATGAAAATCGAAAATATGACCATTAACACATTCTTTTGTACATTAGTGATACTTGCCTGTATGTCAGCCCATGCCGGTGTATCCGAGAAAGAAGCCCTTCGCCTTAAATCGGATCTGACACCCTTAGGAGCTCAGCGCGCCGGTAACCCTGAAGGAACCATTCCCCCTTGGGAAGGGGGACTCACGGGCCCGCCCCAAGGCATCACCATCAATCCCGGTGACCGATATCCGGACCCTTTTAAAAACGATGAGGTGATCTACACCATTACATGGAAAAATGTGGAAACCTATAAAGATAAGCTGAATCCGGGGACCATTGCCATGCTGAAACGGTATCCGGATACCTATCGGCTTGATGTTTACCAGACACGCCGTTCCCAGGCTGTGCCGGAATGGGTTTACGCCAACACCTTTGAGAACGCCGTCCGTGCATCCCTGACTGAAGACAAGCTGGGTGTCACAGGTGCATACGGAGGAATACCGTTTCCCATTCCCCAAAATGGAGAGGAGGTAATTTTCAACCATATTTTGCGCTATGGAGGTGCTGCCAGGACGGGACCCTATTTTTCAGGCATTGTCGATGCATCAGGCCAGTTTATCGCCGGTGGTGGTGGTAAAGATTATGAACAATATCCTTATTATTTCAAAGACGGAAGCATTGATACATTTAAAGGAGAGATTTGGTATATGCTCAATGACTTCACCCGGCCGGCCCGCAGGAAAGGAGAACTTCTTCTAGCCAGAGATCCTTTAAATCAATCCCTCTACGATCGAAAGGCCTGGAGTTACCTTCCCGGCCAGCGCCGGGTCCGCCGGGCCCCCAGTGCGGGATATGATACGCCCAATCCCAGTTACAGCGGAATGGTGGTCTATGACGACGGGTTTATGTTTAACGGCAACATTGACCGCTTTAACTGGGAAATCCTGGGGAAAAAGGAGACATACATCCCCTATAATTGCTACACGCTCCACAATGCATCCCCCGAAGATATCATTATGAAGGGGCATGCTAATCCTGATGTTGTCCGGTGGGAGCTTCACCGTGTATGGGTCTTGGCTGCGACCCTGAAAGAAGGGCACCGCCATATTTATGGCAAACGGATATTTTTCATTGATGAAGACAGCTGGAATATCCTGATGAAGGACCAGTATGACGGCCGGGGCAACTTGTGGCGCACATCCGTGGCAATGAGTTGGAATCATTATAATCTGCCTGGAAACATTATCGTTACCGTCTTTGATTATGATTTTCAAAAAAACGAGTATGCGGCAGCGGCGCTCTTAAACTGGGATGAAGACTATATGATCGTCTATCCCGATACCGGGATTGACGAAAAACTGTTCACACCTGAATACTTAAGAAAGCTTGGCCGGCGTTAGAGGAGATAATCAGCCATGAATACCCGACTTCTTAGATGTTGCAGAATAGTAAGCCAGCCTGCGGCGCCGGTCTCTGTGATTTGTCTGTGGGCAATTATCATTCTCCTGTGTGCTGCCGGAATGGCCCCGGGCCAGACCACCAATGATCCGCTGATGACTCCGGCTGAAAAACTAACGTCAATCGGTTGTTAAAATCAATGCTGTTTGATACGGCGAATACCGGCGAAAGGCTTATCGCAGTGGGGGAGAGAGGCCATATCCTCTATTCCGAAGACAACGGATTGACTTGGGAGCAGGCCCTCGTTCCGGTCAGCGTCACCCTGACAGCCGTATATTTTCCGACCCCATGCCAGGGCTGGGCCACCGGCCATGACGGGATTGTGCTTCACACCCATGACGGCGGCAGGTCCTGGACCGTGCAATTGGATGGAAATCAGGTCAATACATTGGTGGTGGAGCACCTCAGGCAGCTTGCCGGACCAAAAAAGAGCAACAACGGAGTTTATCACATAGATGATCTTCAATTTTTATTATCCGATGCAAGAAGAGCGCAAAAAGAAGGTCCCACAAGGCCTTTCATGGATGTCTGGTTTAAAAATGAAAAAGAAGGACTGGTCATAGGCGCTTTTGGGCTGATCCTCAAAACCCTGGACGGGGGCGCTACATGGTGTCCCATTCACGAACAGATGGACAATCCCGACGGTTTTCATTACTACGGAATCGCCAGGGCCGGGCAATCTCTGTTCATTATTGGGGAAGGAGGCATGATTTTTCGCTCCAGAGACGATGGAAACACATGGAGACGTCAGATATCTCCATATCAGGGATCTTTTTTTGGAATTGTGGGCCATCCATCAGGCAACTTTGTCATGGCGTTCGGGATGCAGGGCAAAGCCTTCTGTTCAACGGATATGGGGACAACCTGGGAGCCGGTAAAACTGGACAGCCAGACATCGTTATCCGGGGGGACAGTGTTGCCGGACGGTACCGTGGTCATCTCCGGTGTCAACGGCCATTTATTCTACAGCAAGTATGGGACAGAACCCTTTTCTTCTCTTTCCTTTAAATTTCCCGGATGCATGGCCATATCGCACGCTGAATCGCACGGCGTCCTGTTGGCGGGACTAAAGGGATTGGCACGAACCACCGTATCAAACACCAGATAAAGGGTTTGAAAATATGACACACCAAAACCATTCAACCTCATTGCGACCCCCAATTGCGGCATTTATGGAAAAGATGCTTTTTAAAAATCGTTTTACGGTGGTTCTGCTCTTCTTGTGTATCACCTTTTATCTTGGGCTGAATGCAATGCAGCTTCGTCCTGAAGCCAGTTTTCTGGATATGATTCCCACATATCACCCCTATATCGAGAACTATATTGCGCATAAGGATGATTTGCGAGGCATGGGAAACGTGGTGCGTATTGCGGTGGAAACCACCCAAGGAGATATTTTTTCAAAGGCCTACCTGAAAACACTGAAACGCATTAACGATGAAATTTTTTATATATCTGGAGTAGACCGTGGTGCGCTAAAATCATTATGGACCCCGCTCACCAGATGGACAGAGGTCACATTGGAAGGTCTGGCCGGGGGACCTGTCATCCCGGACAGTTTTGACGGGTCCGGGGAAAGCCTTGACCAAGTGAAGGCCAATTTGATGAAATCGGGTGAGATCGGCACCCTGGTGGCCAATAATTTCAAATCCAGCAGTATTCTGGTCCCACTCCTGGACCATGACCCTGATACGGGCCGCCCTCTAGACTACCAAAAGTTGTCACGGGATCTTGAAGCCCTTGTCCGGCAGAAATATGAAGATGATGCCATTAAAATTCATATCACCGGATTTGCAAAAATCGTTGGCGACCTCATAGACGGATTAATGCGGGTGCGCTTATTCTTTTTTATCGCTTTTTTTACCCTGGTTCTCCTTTTATATTATAATTCGCGCTGCTGGAAGGGAACATTGATACGCAGTGCATTATCCCTTGTTGCCGTGATATGGCAATTGGGTGTATGGCACCTGCTTGGGTACGGACTCAATCCGTACTCCATGCTGGTGCCCTTTTTAATCTTTGCCCTGGTGATCAGCCACAGCACCCAAATGTACAATGCCATGGCCCATGAAGTGATGGGGGGTGCGGATAAACTGACGGCTGCCAGAAGAGCCTACAGGATGATCCTTCTACCCGGTCTTGCCGCCCTGTTTACCGATGGCATCGGTTTTGCCACACTTTTTGTCATCCGTATCGGGGTGATTCAGGACGTTGCCCTGGGAGCCAGTATAGGCGTCGCGGTGGTGGCCCTGATGACCTTGTTACTCTTTCCGGTTCTTATGTCATACGCAGGCATCGGCATGGGGAACATCCGGCAGCTCAAAATGGCTGAAGAAACTGCAGCACACCCAGTCTGGAGGACACTGGCCGGTTTCACCCGTCCCAAAATGGCCCTGATTGCCGTCACCGCTGCCATGATCACCTTAGGCACAAGCATTTACCTCAAACAGGATCTTAAGATCGGTGACCTAGATCCGGGTGCGTCGGAACTCAGACCGGATTCCCGTTATAACCTTGATAATGCGTTTATGAATGAGAACTATTCCATGAGCAGTGATGTGTTTGTGGTAATGCTCAAAACCCCGGCCTCGGGAAACAGCAATTATAACGCAGTTGCCGCAACAGACCGGCTGAAATGGAAACTTGAACAGACAAAAGGGGTTCAGGGCGTTGTGACCTATACGGATTATCTGAAACTGCTGAACGCGGCATTCAGTGAAGGAAACATGAAATGGATGGCAATTCCCCGCAGCAAATCCGCATTGGATAATATGGTCCTCAGGGTGCCCATGTTTTTGGCAAGTAAAAACGGCACACTGTCACCCATTATCGTTTATCTCAATGATCATAAAGCAGACACACTGGAGCGTGTGGTCAGCGTGGTGAATACCTTTGCGGATTTAAATAATACGGATCAGATGCAGTTTCTCATGGCGGCGGGAAATTCAGGTATTGAGGCGGCAACCAATATTGAAATATCAAAAGCCCAAACCACGATGATGATCCTTGTTTATTCCGTGGTATTTCTCATATGCATGATCACCTACAAAAGCCTGGGCGCTGCTGTCTGCATTGTTGTTCCCCTTTATATCACGTCGATTTTAAGCGAGGCTATGATGGCAACCCTGGGCATCGGTGTAAAAGTTTCGACACTGCCGGTGATTGCCCTAGGCGTCGGCATTGGCGTGGATTACGGCATCTATATATTCAATAAACTCCGCTTTCGGATCGACAGCGGTGATACACTTGAAGAAGCATATTACCATACTCTGAAATCCACGGGCCGGGCGGTTATGATTACAGGAATAATCATGGCCACAGGGGTGTCAACCTGGGTATTCTCACCGATTAAATTCCAGGCCGACATGGGTCTCCTCCTGACCTTTATGTTTTTGTGGAATATGGCAGGTGCGATGATACTTTTACCGTCACTCGCATATTTTTTAATTAACATGAAAGCGTTTTTAGTGCGGTTGATCCCAATTTTCAGATCCCTCGCTTAAGTGGGTGGGCATCCGCAGCTTGATCCGGTAAGGAAAAAAGACGTATGAAAAGACGATTAAAAGACATCTCCGAATTCAGGTTGGTGGCCCGAATGATGGGATGTTACTCACATTCCATACCCTTATATGCAATTTTATGGAAATTTTTTCGAAAGACTAATACCATCTATCCCCAGGAACGGTGAATCAAAAATCCAAAATTCTGCTCTATTCCATACTGATCTTTATATGCACGAAGGACATCATAGGAACTATGCTGGTTGAGACCTTCACTGGGGACATTGCTTATAAGCACAAAGCACCCCGGATTCTTCTCTGAGATTTGATGCACCATCTGTTTCCTTCAATTCTGCGCTGATGCCGTACATCATTCTGTCCAAGGATCGAGTGCCATCTTTTTTAGGCCTGCCACGTTTATGATTGGGAATTTTAATCACCTGGGTGATCGGTGTGCAGAACTGATGATTGACCTTTTTATAACTTCAGCAGCTTTCTGAGCATCGGCCTGGCAAAAAATTCTTTTTTCGACAGGGCAATGAGTTGCTTTGTTAATTCTTGATGTTCTCTGTGTAGTTCACGATCAATCCGCTTTTGTCGCCTTTTATCATGTGCACTGGTGTGACGGTTTGATGGGTTCGATCATGGCGGATTTAAAAATTTCGGAACTGCTGTCGAAAGAAAAAAGTCTTTCCTATAATATCGATCCAAAAAAATTAGACTTCCTGCCCGATTGAAATCACCTCGACGTCTTTGTCCTCTCTTTTTTGATTTCAAGGCCTCTTCCAGGATGTTCACGGCTCCCCGCAGGCTATCCGGCGCCAGATAGCTATGCTGTTGTGTCATGGTCAGATCTTTGTGTCCCGGCATTTCCTTTACCCGGTAAGGATCAACATCCTCCATGACCGGCCAGCTGGCAAAGGTGCGGCGGAAAATGTGGAATGTCACACGCTGCCGGGGATCATCCACCCCTTGGTTAAAAAGATCGTCCGCTGTTCGTTTGAATGTCTTTGAGTTCTGAACCATCTTGGCGCAGCCACGGCCAGGAAGAACCGGATTATCTGGACCGGGATTATCCGGCTTAAAGGTCGTCAGCAGATCTTTAACCGGCTGTGTCAGTCATTGAAATACTTTTTATGTTTGCCTTTATGTTTGCCTTTGTGTTTAGAATGACGCATTTTAGGCGGTATTTCACTGGTGAGTGCCACCCTCCATCTACCCTTAAGGGTTGTAGATGCCATCCATCTACCGTCAGTCGACATACGTAGATACAAATTATTCGCAAAGTATGTATCACGAACGTTGATGACAATATATGCCCCGATTTTTGAATCATATTCAAGTTGATGTCCGTCATGGTGTTTGTGACGGTAACCGTGGGCTGGTGCATGGGGCGGAGGACCATTTTTTTGTGCTTTGACGATGGGTGTGATGATTGATTCCCTGGAATTTTAACAGCGACATCCCCGGTGGACTGGCATCCAGTTAGATAAAGCATTATCATCAAGACCAAACAGATGTTTTTTAACGATTGTGGCATTAGATTTTCCTCTCTTTGATATCAAAAAACTTAATTTATAATATAGTTCTGAATAATTTTCAGTTAATTGACTGGCGAATGAGTCAAACAAGCATTGAAAAGTCCCATTCAAAAATTTCTTCAAATTGTCAATCATTATATAAACCATCGGCAACCAGCAGGAAACGCGTCCGTTCTGACTGTCTGGTCCGGTTTAAAACGATGTTTACTAAAGTCCCGTACTGTTTGCTTGTTAATCGTATCGACAACTTGAGCTGCCATGAACCCTGCGCTATTCCATCGCCTTTCAAAGGCTACCATTATGGGCTTTTTCCCTTGGATACTTCGACCCCTTTTCCCTGGACGCTTGCCACCCTCAATGGCACCGTCCATTTCAATAATATGTTCCAATCGATAAATACTATCCCGGTGTTCCATTGCGGTTTGGATTTTTCTGAGCATATTGCGGGCAGTTGGCCAGGATACTCCGATTTGCTTAGTCAAACGCAAGGCGGAAATACCACCCTTATCAGCAGCAATCAAATAAATAGCCCGGAACCACTTTGCCAACGGCAGATTCGTCGAGTGGAACAAAGTACCTGTGGTCAAAGAGACGTGGTATTTACATTTCGAACATTGATGCATTTTTCTTGTGGTTATATAGCTGGATTTTTTACATCCGCAACGCGGACAATGAAAACCTTCTGGCCATCTGACACGAAAAAGTGTCTTTGCACATGCCGTTTCTGTTCCATATTTTTTTTGCCAGTCAAGCAAGGACATTTTAGGCATTTTCATAGTATATTCGCTTTATTTTCCACAACGATTTGATATGGAAGACAATGATACTATAAATGCTGAAAATTGTTAAGAGCCATAAAAAAAAATCGAAAGGCCTCCATGGGTGGCTGGCTTTTTATACGCCCGGAGGCATACGAGAGGGGACTCCGATGCCAAGGGATAACGCAGTGGGGTAGACTGCTGTCTACAGGAATCTGGTGGTTGATGAACTGCCGGGCCTACCTTTTTTACATAGGTGCGATGGTGTGATATTTTTTGGGATCAGACAGCGGGAATCAACACCGGGTCCAGGGAAAACGGATGACCGGGCGTGGCAAACGGGTGTTTGTTTGTAAAAATTCTCTCGTTTTTTCCGGCTTGTGCCAGTGCAAAACCATCAGGTTTTCAGGTGTGTGAAAGGATTTTATGACGTGTAATACTTAAGGGGTTGACCAATGGAAAAAAGGCGTGATAATTTTATTGAATGACCACTCAACCGACTGCCCATGGCGCCTATTCCGCATATCTGCCGCTGTTTTTTCTCACCACCATTTTTTCATGAATTTTACCATCCGGATCAGCATATCCCCCTTGATGCCCACCATTCTGACGGA
>LQAF01000109.1_pt1 | contig 17885 bp, 17 predicted proteins | sample 1535781 | NCBI WGS metagenome assembly LQAF01 (sample SAMN04331583, study PRJNA305678) | bioreactor metagenome | isolation source: bioreactor_2 inoculated with Wadden Sea sediment 2nd replicate of a... | place: Germany:Bremen
TGTGCTGATGGCGGTACTGGCTCCGAATCAAGCCATGTTTTGGGTGGCAGGCATTCTGGTGGGATTTTTTGCCGGGCCAAACCAGAGTGCTAGCCGGTCGCTGCTGGGCCGGTTTGTGCCCAAAGACAAAGAAAATCAGTTTTACGGATTTTTCGCGTTTTCCGGCAAAATGACCGCATTTATGGGACCAATGCTTTTAGGGGTGTTGACCCAGGTATTTGATTCCCAGCGGGCCGGGGTGGCGGTGGTCATTCTGTTTTTGTTGCCGGCGGGCTGGTGCTGTCCCGGGTAGATGAAGCCGAAGGATGGCGGCAGCCGCAGGGATTTATAATTTTTTTGCCAGCTGGATCGCCGCGGTGAGCATCGGGTCCCAGGTGGGGCTGAATGGCGGTGCATAGGCCAGATCGGTCTGGAGAAAATCCGCCACCGTCATGTGTGCATGCAGGGCTACGGCCACCGCATTGATGCGGTGGGCCACGCCATCCTTTCCAATTGCCTGGGCACCTAACAATCGTCCGGTCTGCCGGTCTCCCACCATGTTGATATCGATGTTTGCGGCTCCCGGCTGCCATCTGGCCCTGGACAGGCTGGTGATCTGGTTTTCCACGGGATCAAATCCCACTTTTTGGGCTTCAGACAGAGTCAGGCCTGTCCGGACCACAGTGAGATCAAAGACCTTGAACACGGCAGTACCGGCCACGCCCTTCAGTGCATTGCGGTCTGCAAACAGATTGTCCGCCACAGCCCATCCGGCCCGGTTGGCCCGGAGCGCCAGTGGGATCCAGACCGGTTCGCCCGTGACCACATGGATGGCATCGCTGCAGTCGCCGGCCGCAAAAATATCCGGATCCGAGGTGCGCAGGTACGAGTCCACCTGAATGGCATCTGCTACCCCCAAAACCAGGCCGGCGTCCCGGGCCAGATCACTGCACGGTGCCACGCCCGTGGCACCGATGGCCAGGTCCGCATCCAGAGTCAGGCCGTCACAGAGGATGGTGCTGCCGGTACCGTCGGGTTCGATGCGCTGAATCTCAGTTCCCGTGTAAAGAAGGGCCTTTTTCCGGATCAGCTCTTCCTGAACGGTTTTTGCCATCTTTTCGGGCAGCCAAGGCAGAAGCCGGGCCCCGGCTTGACCATGGCTACCTGTATGCCCAGCTCGGAAAGGGCCTCACACATTTCCAGGGCAATGTAGCCCATGCCCAGGATCACTGCTTTTCGGACCTTGTTTTGCTGGATAACTTCCTTGATGCGCCGGCCATGTGCCAGCTGTTTCAGGGGCATAAGCCGTTCCTTTCCGGGAAGATCCGGCAGGGTGGGGACTGCGCCCGTGGCAATGAGAAGTTTGTTATAGTCAAAGGTCTTTAATTCACCGTCCAGGTTGCGGGCGGTTACCTGCTTTGCCTCCGGATCAATGGCAGTGGCCCGATGACCTGTGAGCAGATTGATGCCATGCTTGTCAATGAATTCTTCGGCGGTTCTCACCACCAGATCATCCATGGGAGTATCTGGATCGGCAATGTTGTAGGGCATGCTGCATGCGCTGTAAGATACGTCAAAGCCCTGTTCCAGAACGGTAATCTCCAGGTCTGGATACAGCCGCCGGGCACGGCTGGCCGCACTCATGCCGGCTGCATCTCCACCGATAACCACAAATTTCATAGCGCCTCCGGATTCTAAAAGTTAAGGTCGAAGAAGAACTCTTTTTTTGTTCAGAATAGACTGGTTGTATTGTTTTTTCAAGGATTCACTTGACAGATGGTATCCAACATCGTCATCTTGAATAAAATTAGCCCATTATTTATCATGAAAGGAGACCCCATGTTTGTGCTGGGATTGCAGGGCAGCCCCCGGAAAAAGGGAAACTCGGATTTTCTGCTGACCCGGTTTCTGAAGGCCTGTGAAAACAGGGCGCCCGGATCGAAACCATTCATCTGGATAAATTGAACATTCAACCCTGCCGGGAACTGGTGGTGTGTGAAAAAAAAGGATTCTGCCCCATTAAAGATGAAATGGAACCCCGCATCTATGGTCTGATCCGAAGGGCCGACGCGGTGGTGCTGGCATCCCCTGTTTTTTTTACAATGTATCGGCCCAGGCAAAGATTTTGATTGACCGGTGCCAGATGTTCTGGGGACGCCGATACAAAATGAAACTGGCGGATCCGGATGCCGCTTCCCGTCAGGGGGTTCTTTTGGCTGTGGGCGCTTCAAGTGGGAAACGCCTGTTTGACGGGGTGAATCTCACGGCGCATTATTTTTTTGATGCAATTTCCGCCCGGTTTGCCGAAGCCCTGACATACAAGAAAATTGAGGAAGCCGGGGCCGTATCATCCTTTCCCGGAGTGGATGAGGATATTGGGCAGGCAGCGGACCGGGTCATGGATGCGGTGCTGAACAAACCGACTCTGATATTTGTTTCCAGAAAAGATGCCTGCCGCAGCCAGATGGCGGCCGCATATGCCAAAGCGGCTGCCAAAGGATGTGTCCGGGTTTTGTCCGCCGGGATCGATCCTGCCGAAGACATTTTTGCCGAAACCCATGCATTTCTGGCCGATCAGGGATTGGATATCAAATACCAAAAGCCCCGGCACCTGAAGGATTTGATAGAAGAGACCTCCGCTGAAAAACTCATCAACCGGCCATCTTTTCTGGTGGTGAGCATGGTTCCGGATAAAATATCGCTGCCGGAAGCAACAATCCGTTCCTGGGATCTGGATGAAATTGAAGACAGTGATGGGATGGAAGCGCTGGGAAAAGAGATTCGCCGGCGGGTGGAGATCCTGGTATCAGACTTTCAAAGCCGGCACCAGGGCGGATAGCACATTTTTTGAGAATCCGTCCAGACTCCTGAACATCAGTCCGATAGAGGTCTGGGACCCTTTTTTCCGAATGGAGCGAATATCCGTTTTGATGTCAAGAGATTCAGAGTGGCCGTAAGGCAGACTCAGGGTCAGATGCTCTAAAAAAAACGGATCTGGAAATTGTCCGTCATCCACATTGCACTGGCACCCTTTTTGATTGATGTTGACGATGACACCGCTTAGACAATGCGTTTCCAGGGTGATGCTGACGGGTAAAAAGCATTCCACCCGTTTTTCCGTGCGGACATTGCAGGATTTCACCACGTCCGGATATGCCAGAAACAACAGGTAATCAGGGTTTTTCAATATCCGTATGACGGTGGTTTTAAACTTGAACACATCATCGGACAGGATATATCTGGCAGAAAGGTGTTCGCCTTCAGACAGCCGGGCCTGAATCCAGTTGTTTTCCGTCAACTGAACAATGAGATAGCTGCCGACCTGCATTCCGGTAAGCTGGCTGGTGACAGTACGGTCCGGAGTTTCCGGTTCCAGAAGCAGTGCGGTGCCCAGTTCGATGAACAGCCGCTGACTTCGGTTGATGTATTTGCTGAGTTTGTCGGTCATAATTTACCTGCCGCCTCTTCGGAACAGCATAATTTTTATGGTTTCAAACAAGATATAGAGTTCAAGAAACAAGGATATATTGTTGATGTAATACAAATCATAACGAAGTTTTTCCACTGCGTCACCAATGGAAGCGCCATAGGGATACATCACCTGGGCCCAGCCGGTAATTCCGGGTTTCACCGCATGACGCTGGGCGTAATACGGTGTGGTACGGCTGATCAGCTCCACGAATTCCGGCTGTTCCGGCCGGGGGCCGATGAAACTCATGTCTCCTTTAAGCACATTGAACAGCTGGGGCAGTTCATCGAGGCGGGTCCGCCTGATCACTTTGCCGACCCGGGTGATTCGGGGATCGTTTTCACTGGCCCAGGCCGCATCGGCGTTTTTGTACGGATGAAAATGCATGGACCGGAATTTGTAGATGGTGAACGGTTTGCCATGAAGCCCCACCCGATTCTGACAGTAAAGAACCGGTCCTGGAGAATCCAGCCTGATGGCCAGGGCTATCAGAGGAAATAATGGCAGACAGACGATCAAGAGGATGGAGGCAAAGATCAGGTCCAGAATTTTTTCAGCAGCCGGATGAAAGGCGTGATGAGAAATCCCCGGCTCTGAACCAGCCAGCCGGGGTTGATATGCTCCACCGGGATTTTACCGGTGACCCTTTCATAAAAGGAAGGATAGTCCAGAATTTTGATGCCCATCAGCTTACAGGTGACCAGCTTGTCTGTTATCAGGTTGCCCCGTCGTTCTGTGAGGGCGATGACAATCATGTTGGTCCGGGTCTGCTCGGCAATGCTGACCACGTCTTCAAACGGTCCCAGAATGGCTGATGAGTCCACGGTGACAGGATCTGTGGATGTCTGGATAAAACCCGCTAATACATATTTGCCAGACGATTTTTTATCAGAGTTTCAGCGGTTTCTGCCGTGGATCCCGTGCCAATGATCAGGATTTTTTCAGCAAAAAAATGGACATCATTGGATTTGTGAAACAGGCTTTGCCAGATGTTTTGCAACAAAAAAAACATGGCCATGGTTCCAGCCACCTGCCAGAGGCTGTGTTCCGGATTGTGAGGAAGCAGGGCCAGAACGGTGAAAGAAATTCCCACAGCGACAAGGGACCGGATCAACCGGTCCCGGAATGTCCATTTATCCGGCTGGTACACCTCGCAGAGAAACGAAAAGAACAGAACCAGCGGAATGAACAACACCACCCAGGGCGGCAGGGTGGAAATGTTAAAGGTATGGGTGACAGCGATCAACAAAATGATCAGGGCAACCAGAATATCTCCTGCCATTAAGACAATCCGGTTGTAAATCAGGCTTCCCCTGTCAAGCAGTCCCAATTGATGCGATCCTTTACAAGTGAAATTTATTTGTGACTATAGGGCGAAGACTTTCGCCTGTCAAGGAACAATGAAAAACAGGGCGAAAAATGTGCGCCTGGAGCTGTTCTCTGTTAATTTTTCATGTTATGGTATCTGGAAATTGACAGATATGAGGAGTGATAAGGTGAATTTGCAGAGATGGTTGGCGGTATTTTTTCTGATGTCAGGCCTGCTTGTTTTTGCTTTGCCGGCAGCAGGTCAGAATTTACAGGATCGGGATAAAATGCCTGAGATGGCTGATTCCGGCGCACTGAGCATGCTTGATACTGTCCTGGAACATAACAATCATCTGCAACAGCGGATCATTGAAAAACTAAAGACCATGGCTGAAAGCACGTCGGAAACCGAAAAAAACAACTTGGCGGCCGAGCTGGAGAGATTGGATAAAATGCTCTCGTCCTCCCGGCAGGATTTTGAACGGATCGCCACCGGTGTGGATATCAGCCTGTTCGCCGAGAAAAGAGAAGCGCCTTTTGACTGGAAAGATGAACTGGTTTCACTGATCAAACCCGGTATCATGGAACTGAAGCATGCAACCCAGAAAACCCGGCAAAAAGCGGATCTCAAGGAAGACCTGTCCAGATACCAGGAGTTGAAACCGATTGTCCGCCAGGCCAACGACCATCTGATGGCATTGATTTCCAAGACAAAATCCCCTCGGTTGAAAGATAGACTGGAAAAGTTGGTGCCGGAATGGAGAGGCCAGGAAAGACAAATTTTAAGCCGGTTGGAAATAATCCAGATGCAGCTGTCGGAACTGGAATCGGAAGAAAAATCCATCCTCGAATCCTCTCAGAAATCCATCAAACAGTTTTTCAAAACCAGGGGCCTGTTTTTGTTTGTGGCATTGATCGCCTGTATCGGGGTAGTGCTCTTGCTGAGAGTGGCCTATCTGTTTCTGATTAAACATATCCCGGGACATCAATCGGTATACCGGCCATTTCATCTGCGGGCCATGGATCTGCTGTATCGGGTCGTGAGTGTTGTGGCAGCATTGCTGACCGTGGTTCTGGTGTTTTATCTGTTCGAGGACTGGGTGCTTTTGTCTCTGGCCATCGTTTTTCTGATGGGCCTGGCCTGGGCGGTCAAGAATACGTTGCCCCGGTTTATGCATCAGAGCCGGCTGATACTGAACATCGGGGCGGTTCGGGAAGGAGAAAGACTGGTATATCAGGGAGTGCCCTGGCTGGTGAAAAAAATCAACTTTTTTCCGTGCTTGAAAATCCCGATCTGGGACAGACCCTGCGCCTGCCCATCGAGGTACTCATGGATCTGACTTCCCGGCCTTTTCGACGTCATGAACCCTGGTTTCCCTGCCGGAAAAACGACTGGGTGATTCTGTCGGACGGCACAAGAGGGTGTGTCACCAGCCTGTCTCATGAAATGGTGGAGATGGTGTTGCGCGGCGGTGCCAAAAAGGTTTACCAGACCTCGGATTTTCTGGGCCTGTCTCCCTTGAACTTATCCGTGAATTTCAGGCTCAAGATCGTGTTCGGTCTTTCGTATAACCTCCAGCCCCTTGCCACTAATCGGATTTTGGAAATTCTGGAAGCCCATATCCGGAAACGGCTGGCGGAAGAAGAGTACGAAAAAAGCCTGCTTAACCTGAGAGTGGAATTCGCTCAGGCGGGATCATCGTCTCTGGATCTGGTAGTGATCGCGGATTTTGACGGCGGGATGGCCCCATTGTACAATCGGATTTCCCGGGCCATTCAGCGCTGGTGCACAGATGCCTGTTCCGCCAATGACTGGGAAATTCCTTTTCCCCAGCTCACGGTTCACAAACCTGCAGCATCAAAGTGTTAGGATATCGGCATGAACATTCACTCTCATCTTCTGGGAGATCTTCTGGTGGGTATGGGAACCATTTCCCATACCCAGCTGGAAGACGCACTTCAGACCCAGCATGTGTGTTTTGAAGATACGTTTCAGTTGGATCTGGATCGGACGGAACTGGTTTCCGGCAGCAGGAAAAACAAGGCTTTCCCGCCCAAACTGGGGCAGATTCTGGTCAAAAAAGGCTATCTTTCAGATGAACAGCTGTTTGCGGCCCTGAAGATACAGAACCGCCAGAGTGAAAACCTGAGCCGGCTGAGCAGTGAAAAACTGGCCAAAGCCCTCCAGGTGGGATATGTCATCAATTCCACCATTGAGTTGGAAGAGGTGTTGAACCTGATCATGAAATATGCCAACATCGTCACGGATGCCGTGGCCTCCACCTTGATGCTGCTGGATGAAAAAACCGGTGAACTGGTGTTCAGTATTCCCACCGGGCCCAATGCGGAGAACCTCAAAGACATAAGGATTCCACCCGGTGCCGGTGTGGCCGGCTGGGTGGCGGAAAACCAGACCTACCTGCTGGTGCCGGACACCCGGAAAGATAACCGGTTTTATCCGAATATTGACGATATGACCGGCATGAAAACCCATTCCATTCTTTGTGTGCCCATGAAATCCAGGCGTAAGCTCATCGGGGTGCTGGAGGTGATGAACAAAAAAGACAACACCAGCTTTACGGAAGACGATGCCTTGATTTTGAGTGTGTTTTCCCACCATGCCGCTATTGCCATTGAAAATGCCATGCTGTTCAATTCCATGAAAAACCGGCTGGAAAGAGAAAAAATGATTGAACAGAAAGTGGCGGAGTCAGCACGTCTTCAGGCCATCGGAACCCTGGCAGGGGGAATCGCCCATGATTTTAACAATATTTTGGGCGCCATCATGGGGTATGCCGAGCTGGCCAGAATGGACAGTGAAGACATGTCCAGGCAGCATGCCAACCTCACAAAGGTTCTGGGGGCATCCAACCGGGCCAGGGACCTGATCCATCAGATTCTGGCGTTCAGCCGCCAGAATGAGGTGGAATCCCGGCCAATCCAGGTCAATATCATTGTCAAAGAGGCGTTGAAGCTGCTTTCAGCATCATTGCCCAAGACCATTCGTGTCGATGAAGAGCTTTCCTGTACATCCATGATTATGGGCGATGCCACTCAGATTCACCAGGTGGTCATGAATCTTTGTACCAACGCGGCCCAGGCGATGAAAGACAAACGAAACGGCAGGTTGACGGTGATCCTTAAAGAGGAAAATCCTTCTCTATATTCGGAAAAAGCCCGGACGGTCATTCCATCAAAGTCTTATCTCAAACTGCATGTGGCGGACAATGGAGAAGGCATGCCTTCCCATGTGGTGGAGCGGATTTTTGAGCCGTTTTTTACTACCAAACAGAAGGGTCAGGGGACCGGCATGGGGCTGTCGGTGGTCCATGGCATTGTCAAAAGCAATGGGGGGATATTCAGGTGCATACCACGCCCGGAGAGGGGTCGGTGTTTGAAGTATTCTTTCCGGTGATCCCTCAAGACAGGCAACCTGCGGCAGAAAAGAAACCTCTGGAAAAACTGCCTCTGGGCACGGAACACGTTCTGGTGGTGGATGATGACATCATGCTTCTGGATGTGACCAAACGAAGCCTCAATTCTTTAGGGTATCATGTGACCATTGAAACCTTAAGCCCGGAAGCGGTCAAAAAATTTACGGCTCATCCAAACGAGTATGACCTGGTGATTACGGACATGGCCATGGCGGAAATGAACGGGGATGAAATGACGGCGGCAATGAAGGCGATTCGATCCGATATTCCCGTTATCGTCTGCTCGGGGTTCAGTGTGTGGATCACCGAAGAAAGTGCCCGGAAAAAAGGGTTTGCCGCCTTTTTGTTGAAACCGGTACAGTTGCAGGACTTGGCAAGGGTGGTGCGAAAGACTCTGGATGCAGGCCATGGGTCCGTATGATTCCCGAATCAATGGCGAACTTGCCGTGAAAGCTGTCAGGAACTGCATGATAGCATGGAGCATCCGGGCCTGTGGCGGGCCCATTCCGGCCGTTTGGCCGCAAACCTCTCCTGGCCAGGCTGCATGTCATAAGGATGTTTCATGGCTTGCAGCAAATCCTCAATCATGGAAAAATCCCGTTTCAGTGCCTTGTCAATGGCCATCTGGGCCAGGTAGTTGCGTAAAACAAACCATGGGTTCTGCCGGTTCATTTTCTTTGTCCGGATCTCTTTAGGGCGTTTGTCCTGAATGATCCGCCGGTGGTACTGACGCAACCAGTCCCACAGTTGAGTCTCATAGGCAGTGGAAATGTTTTCCGGTTGATAGAGTGACTCCCTGATGGGGCCGGGAACCGGTTGCGGCTGGCTGATGGATACATCATCAAGGAACCGGTCCGGAAAATCGATCTGTGACAGGCCCCGGAAAAACAGGGTATGATCGGTTTCCATGGCCTGAAGCAGAGAGAGCAGCTCCTTGATCAGTGCCTCATCGGTCTGAGGGTTGAACTCTGTCAGTCCTAGTTTTCCAATCATCATGGCTTGCCAGTCCTTCTGAAAACGGGTGGAGAATTCGGCGAGCGCCTGTTTCAACGGTGTCGAATCATTGATCAGCGGATACACGGCATTGGCCAGCTGTGCCAGATTCCACAGTGCGATCTGGCCCTGATTCTGAAAACAGTAGCGCCGGCCCCGGGCATCTGTGGTGTTGGGTGTCCAGACCGGATCATAATCATCCAGCCATCCATACGGCCCATAGTCAATGGTCAAACCCAGGATGGACATGTTATCGGTGTTCAGAACCCCATGGACAAACCCCACCCGCATCCAATGGATCACAAGGGTCCGGGTGAGGTTGCATACCTCCTGAAACCAGCGGACATAGGTTTCTTTTCCTGGCGTTCCCAGATGGGGAAAATCGGTGCGGATGGTGTAATCAGTCAGCTGCCGGAGCAGATCCGTTTCCTCTCTGGCTGAATAAATCTGGAAATTTCCGAACCGAATAAAAGAAGGTGACAGGCGGCAGATCACGGCCCCGGGTTCCGCTTCCGGGTGGCCGTCGTAAAACATGTCCCGGATCACCGTGTCACCGGTGAGGACCAAACTCAAGGCCCGGGTGGTGGGAATCCCTAAATAAAACATGGCTTCGCTGCATAAAAATTCCCGCAGAGACGACCGCAGAACGGCCAGGCCGTCGGCATTGCGGGAATACGGGGTGGGACCGGCCCCTTTGAGCTGGACCATCCACCGTTTCCCCTGGCGGTTGATCACCTCACCCAGGTTGATTGCCCGGCCGTCCCCCAGCTGCCCGGCCCAGTTGCCGAACTGGTGGCCGCCGTAACACATGGCAAACGGTTCCATGCCGTTCAGGAGCCGGTTGCCGGAGAACACTTCAGTGAACCGGTCCGATTGCCAGGCAGTTTCATCCAAATCCAGCATGGCCGCGGCATCCGGAGACACCGCCACCAGCTTCGGCGCTGTCGCCCGCAAAGGCATAACCCGGGAATAACAGGCCCCTGTCACCTGGCGGCGAAAATTGGCAGATTCCGGATCTCCGGGCAGTTCCCGCACAAACCGGTTGTCAAAGATCAGATTGTTCAGTATGTTTTCCGGTCGAATGGGGGTCATGGCCAGTCCTCATATTGTCAGTTGGGGGTGTCTGTTTGACAATATAAGCACTGGTTCATGGATTGCCAGGCCTGTCCTTGATCCGGAACCGGATCTGTTCAGGATTTGATCGTCTGTCCTCCGGTCTTTTGGGGATCTATGGCCTGGATCATCTCCTTGAGTTCCGCCACATGTTTTTGTTCTTCTTCAATGATTTTTTTCAGGCCCTTCTGGGCGGCATCATCCTGGATAAAGGCCTGGAGAAACTCGTAGAACAGGATGGTGTCTTGTTCAAAGGTTACAAACGTTTCCAGCAGGGAAGCGGTGGACCGGATCTGCGAAAAATCCACCTCATCCAGAGACAGGGTCTTGTCCCCCATCATCTCTTTGATCACATCCGGAAGCATGGTTTCCAGATCGGTCTGGCCGGCGTCTGAAGCCCACTTGCCCTTTTTGTCCGCAAACCAGGTGCCATGGGCGGCTTCCCCCTCTGCCATCCATTTCAGCAGGGATTTGAGCTGAGGGCTCTGGGCCTTCTGCCTGGATGCCAGATAGAGTGTTTCTCCGTTCCGTTCCATTTTTACGGCAATATCAATCAGATCGTTTACGGTAAACATCTGTCCGTCCGTTAAATGGTTTATGATTGACTGAAAGACCGGCCAAACAGATCGGCCATAGCGTTTTTGGCATCATCGGTCAGGTTCCGGGTGCCTGTACCGGCAAAATTTTTGTGGGTAATGACCGGCGTCACTTTGTGCCAGGCATTGTCCACCCAGGAAAACCATTCCTTGCGATCCTGTTCGTAAACGAACAGGGGACGATTGAACAGTTTGCCCAGTTCCACGCCCCAGCCGGTGCCCCCTTTGACGGTGTTGTCCGGCAGAATCCATCCCACCACAAAGATCTGGTAGCCATTGTTGACCATATGGAAAATGGACTGGATGACTTTGCGGACCTTGTCTGCTTTGGAAAAGGAGCGGCCCATGCGAGTGGAAACGATGTCCATACTGACGTCCCCTTTTTTCAACTCTTCCGGTGAAAGAACCCGGATACCGGTCCGGCGCTCAGGCTTGTGTCCTTCAAAAGAGAAATTCACTTCCTTAATCCCATATTGTTCCGCAAGCTGACCGAATTGCGCCTCTGCACCCCGGTGGCCCCCGCTGTACAATGTAAACTGCGATGCATCATTCATCAAAAATACTCCTTCAAGGTTAACAATTGCTAAAATTTCGGATAATGGAAACGGTTCAGATCTATCAGCCCTGGTTGAGCTGTCCTAACAGATGATAATTGAATTATATAAGAAATTTTTCCACAAATCAACCAAATGGTGATGATCACGCAATTCTTGAGTTGAAAAACCGGAGTGGCTTGATATAGGATAACAGTTTAAGTGAACCGTGGCATGCAGCTTTATCATCGAGGTTGGTTTGTGAAATCCAAAGCCCTTGAGGCAAATCTTTCCGATACCCGGGTTGATGTGTCGGTCGATGTCAAATACCGGGTGCTTCTTGACATTTTTGACGGATATGTCGGCATTCTGAACCGGATGGAAATTTTTCTCAAGGAACTGTCTCATCCCTACCGGAACTGGTCTTTCATCGTCAACGAAGCCCGGCATTTTTCCCTTCATTATTTTTATCTGTATCGATCCCATGAAAAAGGGATGAACGCTTTGAGTATTTATTCAGACATTTTTTTGTCGGCATTTGAACAAAGCGTTACCAAATCGGTTCGCACCGCAGCTTCAGACAACCTGATGCTGTTTTTCTTCATCTGGTCAAAGAATCGGCCGACCGGCTGACCGATTTTCTTCCCGTGCTGGAGCAGGGGCTGAATCGGATCCGCCACTATGATGAACCCGGTTTTTTTATTTTGTCCAAACCTATTATCCGCCTGAAAAACTGACACAGCAACTTCTGGTGAGCCTGGAAAGCCACGGAAGTATCCAGGTTTCCCGGTTGTTCGAAGCCGTCAATCTCCTGTTAATTCGATATTACCGCACCTCGTTTTCCTATTGGCTGAATCAGGATGATCCGGTGGCGTGGATGCAGAAGCATATTGATGAATGGCGGCTCAACCTCGAACTGGAACAGGTGTTTGATCAGATTTCTCATGCACGGGTAAAGAAATGGCGCCGTCAGCTGGACGTCCGGAGCGCCTGCCTGGAGCCCGGTGACAGTGAATTGACCCGGGATCTTTTGGCATTCACCGGATTCCGGAAGTTTGTGGGTCTGTACAAGACCGTGAGCCGGCAGATTTTCAGGCATTGCAGTGATGATACCTACGGCCGGCACCTCAAGCTGACTTTTTTGTTTTATATTATCCATGTGTCCGGACTGTTCATGATCCACAAGGACAGCCTCCATGAAATCAACCAGACCCTGACGAAGCTTATCGGGGACGATGATTTCAAAAAAGACATTCCCATTGTCAATCAGACGTTTTCCCTTTTTAAGGAACACAAGGGCCGGTATCCGGAAACCCTGCTGGACTGTATTTATAAAATCGGCGAAGCTGTTTACAAAACAGGGAAAGTGGAGCTGATCAACCATTTCATCGACCGGGTGGTGAACCACGGATTCCAGTTTCCCATGATTCAGGGAACCGGAGAGGACTGGCAGATCAGGGGAAATACTGCCCATGTGAAAAATATCCGGGTGTTTCTGAGCCTGATCTGTCAGCATCCGAAAAAATCCAAGCGGCTCTTGTCCGCCCTGATCATCTATCTGTCCATCGGCGGGGTGTTCATCAAGGACACGGATCTTTTTCCCCGGGATATCACCGGGTTCCTCAACGCGGATATCGAAGGGGTGTACAATCTGGTCAAGCAGCTGGCCCGTCTGCTGCCAGCGTTTTTCAATGAAATCGGGGCTGAGGGGCAGCTCCGGGATATCTCCACGGAGCTGGATGAATCCTGCCACCGCCGGGACCGCCTGATCCATTTTCTGCGCAAGCAGTGCCATGTGGAAAGTTCCAGCCGGATCGTGGAGTTTATTCAGCAGGTGATGATTTTCTGGAAAACAAAGGACAAAGCCCCGCTGGAACCGTTTGTCCCGCCTTCCATTTTTGAAGAGATCCAGACATCGGGCCGGTATGTGGACGGTCCCGGTCACATCATGCAGTATCTGGAAGAAAAAAAACTGTCCCACCCAAAGGATTTTCTCATGTACCGTCAGGAGGCCCTGGACCGGTATGTGGAAGAGGTTTCGGGAGTGACAGACCTGGACCGGCACCGGGTTCGGCTCATGCTTCGGTTTTTTCGGCTGCTCAATGAAAAATACGGGGTGGATCATCTGGAAATCAAATCCTATCTGACCAATTTCAAGACCGATGACCTGCCGGACCCCCGGCGGCTGGCCGCAGCCTTGGACGAAAACCGCCTGGAAATCAAAATTGACCGTCTGCTATCTTACATGGCGGATCTCAAACACATCGTTGTTTCGGACCAGGTGTACGAACCCAATGAAGCCATTTACCACAAACGCCATTTTGCCGTGGATATTCCGTCCATGTACGGCAGTTATAATGAGCCCAAATTCGATGCCCTGGGTTTGACACTTCGCATTGAAAGCATTGTCAATGTCCTGTTTGAAGATCTGATCAACAGCATTGATCTGAGACTGATCACCAAGCCCACGTTTGTCCGGATCTTTTCTCTGCTGACCCTGTTCCGAAAAGCCCTGAGCCTGGATGGGATTGTATCCAACAAGCTGGATGTTCAAATGGAGTTTCTTAAGTATTCGGTCAATACCACCACCTGTTCATTCACCCAATACCTGGATATTTTCAAGGGATTTGTCCGGGCTGTGGCCGATATGATCAATGATTACTTTCACAACATTCATTCCGCCAACCTGCTGCAGATTGAAGCCCGCATCGGCAAGGATCAGATACAGAAAAAATATTTGCCCGGATTTGTTCCGGACCAGGGACAGCTGGATGAAAAAACCGCCAGAAAACTGGATCAGCGGGTCGCTGACATCTTTTTCCGGGACCGCATCGCCACCTCTTTAGGACTTCAGCAGCTGGATGTGTTTTTGAACCGGATTCTTCATACCCTGTTCCGGCAATCGGAAAGACTGTCCCAGGACCAGTTGAGCGTGCTGCTCAACTATGACCCCAAAACGCCGTGACCCCCATCAGTGATGAACCGGTGGCCAACCAGAACATCATCATTTTAGGCAACAAGGGATGGAACCTGATGCGGCTCAAACAGATCGGCGTCCGGGTGCCCCAGGGGTTCATCATTACCACGGAGGTATTCCGGTGCCTGGATCTCATCGATACTTATACCCCGGCATCGGTCAATTTCAAACAGCGGGTGGCCAGCATGATGTCCCGTCTGGAGCAGCAGACCGGGCAGGTGCTGGGGGACCCTGAAAAACCGCTTCTGCTGTCGGTTCGTTCCGGGTCATCCATATCCCAGCCCGGAATGATGGATTCGTTTCTGAATGTGGGGATCAATGAAGAGATTGCCGATGCCATTGCCAAAAAACCGGCAACCCTTGGTTTGCCTGGGACAGTTACCGCCGGTTTCTTCAGCAGTACGGCATGACATTCGGCATTCATCGGGATGAATTTGACCAGATCATTGCGGTCCACAAAAAGCAGGCCGGCATTGATTTTAAGCGCCATTTTACGGGCGATCAGATGAAGGCCGTGGCCATGGCCTACAAAAACCAGCTGTTGCGCAACGGCATCGAACTGGTGGAATCGCCCATGGACCAACTGTTTCTGGCCATCCACAAAGTGTTTTCCTCCTGGGATGCCAAACGGGCCATTGATTACCGCCGGATTATGGGGATATCCGATGACTGGGGCACCGCGGTCACGGTCCAGGCCATGGTGTTTGGGAACCGGTCCCGTCAGTCCGGTTCCGGTGTGGCCTTCAGCCACAGCCCGAAACTGCCCGGGGATGCCATTCGACTGTGGGGGGATTTTACCATCGGCAACCAGGGCGAAGATGTGGTGGCCGGCCTGGTGAGCACCCTTCCCATATCGGAAATGCAACGAGAGCTGGAACGCGGGATACCCGGATCAGCCTGGAAAAAGCCTTTCCCAGGGTGTATGAACAATTGAGAGACACGGTCCAGATGCTGATCTACAAACGCAGGTGGAATCCCCAGGAGATCGAGTTCACCTTTGAAGGTTCCAAACCGCAGGACCTATTCATTCTCCAGGCCCGGGACCTGTCCCTGGGAGACCGCAAAAAACTGGCTGTGTTTGCAGCTGACGATGACCGCCTGAAAGCGGCGTTTCTGGGCCAGGGTACCGGGGTATCCGGCGGTGCCATGAGCGGGCGCATCGTTTTCACCCTCAAGGAAATCGATGCGTTCCGGCGCCAGGATCCGGATGCCCATCTGATTCTGCTGCGAAACGACACCGTGCCCGATGACATTCTGGAGATCGATGCATCAGACGGGCTGTTGACCGCCAAGGGGGGGTTGACTTCCCATGCGGCCGTGGTGGCCTGCAATCTGGGAAAAACCTGTGTGGTGGGATGTGAAACCCTGGTATGCAATGAAGCGGATAAAAACTGCTGCCTGGCAGGTAGAAAATTGAAAGTGGGGGATTACATCAGTATCGACGGAAACAAGGGATTTGTGTTTGAAGGGGATATCAACGTCAATCAACCATGAAAGCGAGGCATATCGTGAATACCGAAAATAATAGAATTCTGGGAATAAACGGCCTGGGCCGCATCGGCAAACTCACCCTGTGGCATCATGCCGGGCGCAAATATTTTACGGATATCGTCATCAACATCGGACGGGACGTGGGGGCTGGTTTGTCCGATGTGATCCACTACATAGAGCGGGACTCCACCTATGGCCGCCTGACTGCGTTTCTGAACGGGTATCAGTCCGGAAACGTGATCACGGAGGTGAATGAGGCGGACAGGACCCTGAAGGTCAACGGAGTCCGGGTTAAAATTCTGCAAACGCACCGGAATCCCAGTGAGATTCAATGGGCCGATCATCATGTGAATCTGGTGGTGGACACCACGGGCCGGTTTCTGGATCCCAACCTGCCGGCGGATGACCCGGCGGGTTCGATTCGGGGACATCTGGCAGCCGGTGCCGCCAAGGTGATCGCGTCCGCCCCGTTCAAGCTCAAGCAGGGGGCTGCCATGCCCGAGGACAGCGTGACCACGGTCATGGGTATCAATGACACGGAGTATGACCCGGTTCGGCACACCGTCATTTCCAACGCCTCCTGCACCACCACCTGTCTGGCCCACATGATCAAGCCGCTGCTGGATTATTTCGGCGTGGAACGGGTATTGTCCGCGTCCATGGCCACAGTGCATGCCGCCACCGGTTCCCAGCAGGTGCTGGACCGTCTGCCCAAGACCAAAGCCAAAGATCTGCGCAAAAACCGGTCCATCATGAACAACATCATACTCACCACCACCGGGGCAGCCAAGACCCTTCAGCTGGTGATTCCGGAAATGGCCAATATCGGGTTCATTGCTGAATCGGTAAGGATTCCCACAGCCACGGGATCGCTGATTATTCTGGTCATGAATTTTCAGGAGATTTCAGACAGCAAGCCGATCCGCCGGGAACTGATCAACGACATCTACCGGAACGCGTCCCAGTCCGGAAACGGGTATCTGATCTATTCCGAAGACCAGAACGTGTCTGCCGATATCATCGGGACCCCTAAGGCAGCGGCCGTGATCGAAGGCCATGAAACCCACACCCGGACCGGGGCCATCAACATCAACCTGTCGCATCTGCAGGGAATCGACAAGGCCGTTCAGGAGAATATTCAGGATCTGGTTGGCAGCATCCAGGTGACCCAGGCCGTGATCTATGGCTGGTATGACAATGAAATGGCCAGTTATGTCAACCTGATGGGAGACCGGACCGTGTCCATAGCCGAATCTTTGGTGTGAGACAACAAAGGGGGGCGTGAATTCGGAATTTTTGGGGCAGACCCCGCAGACCCCGCGGCATCAGAGGCTGAGGAGGTTCTCGTGGCGACCGGTCTACCCGAATGAGCCGGAGCCGAAGATTTTGTAGAGCGGAAGCTCCCGGAGGTGTCTTTACAAGGATTTCGATTGAATCAGCTTTCTGATCCGGATCAGCGGCTTGATTCAGTGCTTGAAATTCATTGGATCGTGTCTATTATAAATATTTTGGTAAACCAGATTTACAATATCAGGACCTGAATTCATGAAACCTCGATCCCGGTTTTGGCCGACTGTCAAAAGAACCCTGCTTCGCCTGATCTGGCACGGCTTTCCCTTTGTCATACTGGCCCTGGTGGTGGTGTTTGTAATTATTCCGATGGGCCGGAAGATTTCGGCGGAAAAAGCGGAGCTGGCAGAGCAACAGTCCCGTCAGGTTCAGGAAACCGCCGAGGCCACCCGAGTGATCACTCTGGAGATGGTGCCGGAAGATCTGATGGAGAGGATCAGCCTTCCCGGTATGGCCAGACCCTGGAAATCCTTGGAAGTGGTGGCCGAGGTGGCAGGCCGGATCATGGAGAAAAAATGGATGACGGTACCGTGGTCGACCAGGGGGATGTGCTGGCGGTCATTGATCAGCGGGATTACCAGAATGCCTATGATTCGGCCCGGGCGCTTATGAAACCGCCCTGCTCAATCAGCAGCGGTTTGA
>LQAF01000112.1_pt1 | contig 17384 bp, 14 predicted proteins | sample 1535781 | NCBI WGS metagenome assembly LQAF01 (sample SAMN04331583, study PRJNA305678) | bioreactor metagenome | isolation source: bioreactor_2 inoculated with Wadden Sea sediment 2nd replicate of a... | place: Germany:Bremen
TGGAACCTCGAAACCGTTGTGTGAATGCCGACCCGGGACAGGACCTGGCCAAGGCCGGGGTGTTTTACCGCCATTCCCCCAATGGGACTGCCGATAAATCCCGGGGATTGGGGTTTGTCAGTGGGACAGGATTTCTGGCCGGGACCGCGTATGCCTCCACGGTTTCCCATGACTGTCATAATTTGCTGGTGGTGGGCACCGATGATGCGGCCATGGCGTTGGCCGCCAACACCTTGATCGAATCTCACGGCGGGCTGGCCGTGGTGATGGAAAACCGGGTGCTGGCCCATTTGCCGTTGCCTCTGGGGGGAATCATGGGGCTTTCATCCATGGAGACCACGGCACAGGGTGTTCAGAAAATTGAAAAAGCGCTGTCCCGGATCGGATGTCCCCACAAATCTTTTGAAATGACCCTGAGCCTGCTGGGCCTGGTGGTTTTGGGAGAATTGCACCTTTCCAATCGGGGGCTGGTGGCGCTTCAGGAAGGACAGCCCCCCCGGTTTGTGGACCTGATTCTGGATTCGTGAGAAAGGCCAATCTCTTTTTCAAACAAGGAGGTGCGCATGGAAAAAAATCCCCATCATCTGATCCTGGGCGAGTTGACGGATTATCTGACCGAAGAGACACTGGCCGACACACATGACGAGCGGTTGAGACAAAAAATTGTCCGGCACCTGGTTGATACCTGCGGATTTGACAAAAAACAGATCACATCCCGGAAACCGATATCCATACAAACCGGGCAAAAGACTGCTGTGATTCGAATCGATTTTCTAATTGAAATCAAAGGAAGAACCGGCATGATGATCCGATATGCTCCGGGATCCCTAGTGACCCGCCGGCTTCCGAATCTGGCCCTATCCCGGATTGTTCATTCATATCAGATCCCGGTGGTCGTGACCTGTAACGGAGAAGATGCCGAGGTGGTCGATGGGGTGACCGGCCAGGTGACCGGTCAGGGGTTTGATGCCATTCCGGACCGGCAGACGTTGGTGTTTCTGGCTGGGAGATCTTCCTTTCCGGATATTTCAGAAGCGCTTCGGGACAAAGCCGCCCGGATTGCCTATGCCTGTGAGGTGGATGGGGCTTGTTCCTGTGATTCCGATATCTGTACCCTGGACCCGGAAGAGGGGGCAGGATCGTTATAGAATCAGGGTACGTCCGACCCGGTCAAGTAAAGACCGCTGGAGATACATACGGATCACGCGGGGTTTAAAATTTTTGCCAGGTAATATCCTGTATGGGAGGTCGGGTGTTCTGCCACTTGTTCCGGCGTTCCCTGAACAACGATCTGTCCCCCGCTGTCTCCGCCTTCAGGGCCGACATCGATGATATGGTCGGCATATTTGATGACATCAAGATGGTGTTCGATGACCACCACGGTGTTGCCGGTCGCCACCAGCCGGTCCAGCACGGAAAGCAGCCGGCAGATATCGTCGGCATGCAGCCCGGTGGTGGGTTCATCCAGGATGTAAATGGTTTTTCCCGTGCTCTTTTTCGACAGCTCTCTGGCCAGTTTGATGCGCTGAGCTTCCCCTCCGGATAGGGTCACCGCGGACTGTCCCAGTGTCATATATCCCAGTCCCACCTCAACCAGGGTGGCCAGTTTGGTCTGAATGGCTGATATGCTGTCAAAAATCGAACGGCTTGGTGTATGGTCATGTTCAGAATGTCGGCAATGTTTTTTCCCTTGTAACGGATATCCAGGGTGTCTTGGTTAAATTGCTGTCCTTTGCATACGTCACAGACCACATGAACATCCGGCAGAAACTGCATTTCGATTTTGATGACCCCATCCCCGGCACAGGCCTCACACCGCCCGCCTTTGATATTGAAACTGAAACGTCCGGGTTTGTATCCCCTGGCCCTGGCTTCAGGAGTCTGGGCAAACAGGTCCCGGATGGGAGACAGGATTCCGGTATAGGTGCCGGGGTTGGACCGGGGGGTTTTCCCGATGGCGGACTGATCAATGTGAATCACTTTGTCCAAATGCTCGATGCCGGTGATCCGGTCATGAGCCCCCACCGGTTTGCGGGTGTAACCGGTCTGATTGGACAGGGCTGGGTACAATGTGGACAGTACCAGGGTGGATTTCCCGGATCCGGACACCCCGGTCACACAGATGAAGCAGCCCAAGGGGAACGATACGGTCATCTGTCTGAGATTGTTTGCCCGGGCGTTGATCAAGGTTACATTTCGCCCGTTGCCGGTTCTCCGGATTCTTGGGATAGGAATTTGCTTGGCGCCACTGATGTATTGGCCGGTGACTGAGTCCGGACAGTGTATCAGGGCCTCTGGCGGGCCTGAAAACAGGACTCTCCCGCCGTTAACGCCGGCTGAAGGCCCCATGTCGATCACATGGTCGGAGGAGACAATGGTCTCTGTGTCATGCTCCACCACCACCACGGTATTGTCCAGATGTTTCAGATCCATCAGGGTTTTGATGAGTCGGGCATTGTCCCGCTGGTGCAGGCCGATGCTGGGTTCGTCCAGGACATAGAGAACGCCTGTAAGCCTGGAGCCGATCTGGGTGGCCAGACGAATCCGCTGTGTTTCACCGCCGGACAGGGTGTTTGCGGACCGGGAAAGGGACAGGTATTCCAGTCCCACATTTTCTAGAAAAATTAGACGTTGGGTCAATTCCTTGATTATGGGAGCGCTGATCGGTTCATTCTTTCCGGTGAGTGTCAAAGAACCGATGGTTTTCAAAGCCTGACGGATGGGAAGCGCGGTTAGTTCCCAAATGGCATGCCCCCCCACCCGGACATGGGCGGATCCCGGGTTCAACCGGCTGCCATTGCATTGCGGGCAGACCCTGTCGTTCATATACTGCTTCAGGTCTTCTTTAACGGATTTTGCAGCGGTTTTCTGATACCGTTTTTTCAAATAGGGAATAACGCCTTCAAAAGGTTTTTTGCTGCGGATTTTTTTGCCGGCCTGTTCCGTATAGAACTGAATGGGTTCCTTTTCGGAACCCTGCAGCAGCACCTGTTGAAACCGATCTGGCAGGAGTTTGAACGGGGTATAGATATCGGTGTCAAAATGGGTGGTCAAGGCATCTAGAAATTCCATAAGCTGGACAGAGTCCCTGTTGTGCCAGGGGAGAATCGCACCCTGGCGCAAAGACAGCCCCGGATCCGGCACAATCAGGTCCGGGTCAAATTCCGTGATGGCCCCCAGGCCGTCACAAAGTGGGCAGGCTCCCCGGGGAGAATTGAAAGAAAAGCTGGCAGGGGTGAACGGCGGATAACTGATGTGGCATGTCAGGCAGGAGGCAGAATCGCTGAACAGCAGATCCTCGTTCTTGTCCGGATCCAGGATAATCAGCGAGCCGCTGGACAGGCCCAGCGCCAGTTCCAGGGAATCGCTCAGGCGTTTTTCAATGCCCGGTCTGATGACAAGACGGTCCACCACCACTTCCAGGGTGTGCTTTTTCTGTCTTTCCAGTACCGGATGTTCCTGAGTCCGGCAAATGACCCCGTCCACCCGCATCCGCGCGAATCCCTGTTTTTCATTCTGGCGAACACTTTTTCATGGCGGCCTTTTTGGTTTTGCACCAAAGGAGCCAGAAGTATCATCCGGGTATCTGTCGGCAGGGTCAGGATCCGGTCACGGATCTGGTCAACGGTCATGGGAGTAATGGGACGGCCGCACTGGTGGCAATGGATGGTTCCCACTCTGGCAAACAGCAGCCGCAGATAATCATAGATTTCTGTGATGGTTCCCACTGTGGACCGCGGGTTGTGGCCGGCGGCTTTCTGCTCGATGGCAATGGCGGGCGATAATCCGTCAATCTGGTCCACATCCGGTTTGGCCATCTGGCCCAGAAACTGTCTGGCGTAGGTGGATAACGATTCCACATACCGTCTTTGACCTTCGGCATACAGGATATCAAAGGCAAGGGTGGATTTTCCCGAGCCGGAAAGACCTGTGATCACGGTAATCTGATTCTTTGGAATCCGCACATCAATGTTTTTCAGGTTGTGCTGCCGGGCCCCCTGAATAATGATGTCACTCATAGGGTGTTTTATTCCGATCAATTCGGTTCCGGGCCTGGAATACAGCCATTTTTACGGCCTGGACCAGGCTGGTTGGGTCGGCACACCCTTTCCAGGCAATGTCATAGGCCGTACCGTGGTCCACGGAGGTCCGGATAATGGGCAGCCCCAGCGTGATGTTCACCCCGTCTTTGAAATGGATCAGTTTGAAGGGGATCAGGCCTTGATCATGATACATGCACACCACGGCATCACAACCGGTGTGAATGGCATAGTTGAATACCGTATCCGGCGGCAGCGGGCCTTCAATGTTCATGCCCATGTCCCGGGCGGCCTGGACCGCCGGACGGATGATCTGTTTCTCCTCGCTGCCAAAAAGACCGTCTTCCCCGGCATGGGGATTGAGGCCGGCAACTGCCAGCCGGGGAGTTGGAACATTGAACCGGGTTTTCAGGTCGGTTGAGGTCAGAAGGATGGTCTCCAGAATTTTTTCCCGGGTCAGGGTGTCCGGTACTCGGGATAAAGGCATATGGATGGTTACCAATACCACTTTTAATGTTTTTCCGGCCAGCATCATGGCAAATTTCTGCGTGCCGGTCTGATGCGCGATCAATTCCGTATGGCCGTGAAAAGGGGATCCTGCCATCTTGAGTCCGGTTTTGGTGATGGGAGCGGTGACCAGAGCATCGATCTTGCCCGACAGAGCCAGATCGACAGCCGTATAAATATAATCTGCCATGGCCTTTCCGATGCCGGGTGTCATGGAATGCGGGTTGGGTGTTTCCAGATTAAGGGCGGACACGGTCAGCAGATTCAGATACCCGGGGTCATCTGCAATCTGTCTTGGCTCATCCATGCGATGGAGTCTCAGTGGGATGTCAAAGTGGGAAAGGGCTGTCTGCATGACACCCGGATCTCCTAAAACCAAGGGAATGCATTGCGTGTGGACCTCAGGGTCTTGCAACGCTTTGACCAGTATTTCAGGGCCGATCCCCAGAGGATCCCCCATGGTGATACCGATCAACGGCCTGTGTGGATACCTGGATGTCTGTATGGAAGAAAAAGGCATGATAAATTGAAAGCTATTAATTTAAGTTTAAGGTTTTCATCAGACTTATACTATCGACAGGGCCAATTGTAAATATACAGGACCGTGCGGGAAAAATACAAATAAAGTTGTGAAACCCCTGATATAGTAACATAGGGGGGGAAAAATTGGATTTGTTTAAATAGATGAAAAAATCAGAGGAAATGACAGGAAATCAGAGAAAAAAAAATTCTTCGATTTTTTTTAATCTGTTTGATCCCTTGATTCACCTGAAAAAATAAGAAGTTGGAAAAGTGTTTGTAATGTTTGAACAAATAATTGTTCCACAAAAAAATATCTTTAAATTTCGGTTGGTTGAATAAATATGCCAATGAAAAATCTCACATATTGCTAACACGAATGATCCGGCTTGACCTCGATCAGATATTTGAATAAAAAAACACATGCTTTTTTTAAGCCCTGCGATTTTCAGGGAACATCGGCTATTTCAGTATCATTTTCTTGGCTGTTTGTTGGTTGGCCAATTTTGTTGAACCCAAAAGGTAGAATTGTAAAAAAACATGGAAAAATTCTGGGCACAGGTCAAATCTCAAATCAAGAAAACAATTCCGGATCACAGTTACAGGATGTGGGTTGAGCCGCTTGAAGTTCTGACATGTCAGAACGACCGGCTGTGTCTGTCCACTCCCAATGAATTCTTTATCAGGCGGTTGAAGGACAATTATCTGGGACTGTTCGAACAGGCGTTTCTTAATTTAGGGCATCCGGTCCGAATCGAGTTTAAAGCGAGGGCTTCCAAAAAAAGGCCCTGTCATCCCATCAACGGTTCCGATACCGTCGTGACATTCAAGAAGCATGACCCGGCTCAGGCCTTTCTGCCGGGATTTGATCCTCAGTTTCACTGTGGCAGGCTGCTTAAAAAAGGGTACACTTTCGATGATTTTGTGGTGGGAGATAATTCCAGTTTTGCCTATTCCGCCTCTCTGTCTCTGGCCCAGGGAAAGATGAACGGGGCAGGTATGCTGTATCTACTGGGCAAAACCGGGCTTGGGAAAAGCCATCTGTCCCAGGCGGTGGGACACCATGTTATCACCCACAAAAAGGCGATGAGTGTGTATTACGTGACTGCTGAAGATTTTACCAATGAAATGATTTTTGCACTCAGGGACAACACCATTAATGCATTCAAGGAAAAATACCGTAAAAAATGTGAGGTGCTGATTTTAGAAGACGTTCATTTTTTGGCCGGGAAAAAAGCCATTCAAAAAGAACTGGCTGTGACCCTGGACTATCTGCTGGATGCCAATCGGAAAATAATTTTTTCCGGGTGTGACCTGCCTGATGATATCCCCAAACTGGATGACCAACTCAAATCCCGCCTGACCATGGGTCTGATCACAGAAATCAAAGCCCCGGATTTCAAGACCCGGGTGAAGATTCTCAGGAAAAAATCGAAGAATCTCAATTGTCTGATCCCTTCGCAAGTCACGGAATATATTGCCCAGGAACTGTGTGATGATGTCCGGCAACTGGAAAGCGGGCTGTTTGGCGTGGTCACCAAAGGTCAGCTGTTGGGACGGCATATTGATATCGAGCTGGCAAAAAGCGTGTTGGCTAATATCCGGAAACATCAGAAACAGATCACCATAGACGGAATCAAGAAGCTGGTGTGTCAGGAATATGACATCACAGAGCAGGACCTGATTTCAAAATCCCGGAAAAGGCAGATTGTCAAACCCCGCCAGGTGGCCATTTTTCTGTCCAGAAAATACACGGACCAGTCCATCAAGAAAATCGGTTCCAGTTTCAGGCGGTACCATGCGACAGCCATCTATTCCGTGAATGCCGTGGAAAAAGAGCTTCGGCAAAAAGGGGTCCTGTATGAACAGGTTCAGTATCTCTCAAAAAAATTGAGTCAGGCAAATTTTAAATGGGTGTGGATGATGCCTTTTTTCGCCAGCTGAAAAACCTTGTGGGCGAGACCCAAATCACGCGTGATCCGGAAGATCGGGTCTGCTATTCCTATGATGCTGCACCAGGACAGCACTTTATGCCGGATATTGTGGTGTTTCCGGGATCTGAAGCCCAGGTTGCGGATATCATGCGCCTGGCCTGGGAAAAGCGAATTCCCGTCATTCCCCGGGGCAGCGGATCCGGCATGACCGGCGGGGCCGTCCCGGTCAAAGGGGGGCTGGTCATGGCTCTTACCCGAATGAACAAAATCCTGTCAATTGATGTGGACAACTTCAACGCCACAGTAGAACCTGGTGTGATCGTGGCTGATCTTCACAGGGCAGTGGAAAAGCAGGGACTGTTTTATCCGCCGGACCCGGCCAGTTCTTCGGTCTGCACCATCGGCGGAAACGTCGGGGAATGCGCCGGCGGTCCACGTGCCGTGAAGTACGGAGTGACAAGGGATTATGTACTGGGTCTCAAAGCGGTGCTGCCCTGCGGGGACATTATCCGCACCGGGGTTCGCACGGCCAAGGGTGTTGCAGGGTATGACCTGACCCGCCTGATCGTGGGATCGGAAGGCACCCTGGCCGTTGTCACCCGGATCACCCTGAGGCTCTTGCCCAAGCCCGCCCATGTGGCCACCATGGCAGTGAGTTTCGATGACATGAATCAGGCGGCCCGAGCAGTTTCCGGTATCATGCGCCGGGCCGTGATTCCCCGGTGTGTGGAATATCTGGATCATGCATCCCTTGACTTGGTCAGGGATCAGTTGCGGTTTGATCTGCCGGCACAGGCCAGGGCCCTGCTGATTCTGGAGCTGGACGGGGATGAAGCACTGGTGAAAACCCATACACAGCAGATACAGGAATTCTGTTCGAAATCCGGTGCCCTGGATATCCGCATGGCTGATGATCCGGTTCAGGCCGCCACCCTGTGGGAGGCCCGGAAAGCGCTGTCACCCACCCTGTATAAAATCGCCAGCCAGAAGCTGAACGAAGATATCGTGGTGCCCATATCAAACATTCCGGACATGGTGACACGCATTCAGGACATTCAGCAGAAATCCGGTCTAACCGTTGTCAGTTTCGGCCATGCCGGAGACGGGAATATCCACTGTAATATCATGTATGACAAAGCCGATGCCTCCCAAGTGACACAGGCGTATGAGGCAGTGGACAGACTGTTTGCCGCCACCCTGGAACTGGGGGGAACCATTACAGGGGAACATGGAGTAGGCTTGAGTAAAAAAGCCTATCTGTCCTGGGAAATCGGTGAAACAGAACTATCCGTCATGAAACAGATCAAGGCGGTATTTGATCCCCGTCAGATTCTGAACCCGGGAAAATTTTTTCCTGATCCGTAAGCAGGTCAAATTCGCACAGTATCTGGAAACAGGTGAATCAATTAATGGGGTTTGGGCGCGTACTGGTTGTGGATCAGCAGTTTTTCAAATAGACCGATTTTGGGATGAACGCTGTGCATCAGGCAGCATTGGATTGAAACAGCACAATAGGTATGACACATCCGGTTGGTTTTACTGAATTCTCCGAAACACTCGGGTGTGTCTAAAGAGTCGGCTTTTTCATCATCAAAATTGTTCATTTTGTCGGGCACCATCCTTGTTTCCGCGGTCTGTTCTGATTGTTAAAACGCACGTAACTGTAAAGAAAAAACAATCATTGGTCAACCCTTAAATTGGAACCGGGCAGAGCAACCATGGATTCAAGTTTTTCCACCAGAACCGTCAAGCTCTGTTTTTCATGGGCGCAGACACAGACCCCCTGATTCAACAGCCAGGGGTTGTCAAAGGATGCCAGGTCCACGCGGTCCATTTTGTTGAACACATACAGCATGGGAATTTTGTCCAGTTCCAGCTGAGTCAGGATTTTTTCCACGGATTCCTTTTGCTGCATGTACCTGGGATTGCTGATATCGATGACATGCAAGATGATATTTGCTTCGGCCAGCTCTTCCAACGTCGCATGAAATGCCTCCATCAGTTCTTTGGGAAGATGTTGGATAAACCCCACCGTGTCCGTGACGATCACTTCCGTGTCCGCCGGGAACCGCAGCCGCCGAGAGGAGGGGTCCAGGGTGGCAAACAGCCGGTCCGCAGCAATGATGTCGCTCTGGGTCAACGTGTTGAGTAACGTTGATTTCCCAGCATTGGTATATCCCACAATCGAGATGACGGGAATGTTTTTTTGCCGGCGCCTGGCTTTCTGCTGATGCCGCTGTTTCCGGATTTTGGTGATCTCTTTTTTCAGGCGTGTAATACGGTCTCTGACCCGACGTCGGTTGATTTCCAGTTTGGTTTCTCCGGGTCCCCGGCCCCCGATGCCCCCGGTCAGGCGTGACATGGCCGTGTTTTTGGTAATCAGCCGGGGCAGCAGGTATTCCAGCTGGGCCAGTTCCACCTGGAATTTTCCTTCCCTGGATTTGGCCTGTTTGGCAAAGATATCTAAGATCAGCTGGGTCCGGTCAATCACTTTCATTTCCACAAAATCGGTGATGGACCGGATCTGGGATGGGGACAGTTCCCGGTCAAATACCAGCATGGTAGCATGATTCTGGATGGCCCGGATTACCAGAGACGACAGTTTGCCTTTGCCCACCACAAACTTGGGATCGATGTTTTTTCTGTATTGAATGGCGGCACCGGTCACAGTGATCCGGCTGGTTTTGCAAAGTTCCTTTAGCTCTTCCATGGACGCGTGTGCCGCTTCAGAATCCTGGGCCACGGCATTGATGAGGAACGCATTTTCCAGGCCGGATCCCGGCTTGTGCAGGGCGTTTTTTCTGGAAAGTTCCGCTTCCAGGGCCAGGATCTGGCTCAGGCAGTCATTGTTCAGATCCGGCAGTGTAACCGGCGGCAGCACCTGAAAGGGTTCCTTTGTTTCATCCGGTAGCACATGGCCGGAATAGACCGGACCGGGCTGGCCGTCAGACCTCAGGCATACAGCCGTCATATAGTCCAGCCGGAGCAGGGCCAGGTCGGTCAGGTCATCCCGGGTCAGAGGTTCGTCCTTTAAATGGGTGTGCACACACCGCAGCCCTTTAAGACGACCGGGGATGGCCATATGATCCGGTGTGACCGGAATGACGATGCGGTGGGGTTCGCCGGCAATGACACAGACGATTTTGCCGTTCCGGTCCACCAGCAGCCCGATCTGACGGCGAATTTCGTAGCTGATCTGCACCAGTTCCACGGCGATATCCGGACTGATGATACATTCCGGCGGGGGATTTCTGGGTATACAGGTTTTCAATGCGTTTGAGCTGGGTATTGCGGAGGCCTGCCAAATTACCGTAGACATGTTTGTTCATTGAAATTCCTGAAAGCTGTCCGGTGCCAGTTCTTCGAACCGGGTATATTGCCCATGAAAATGCATCAATGCGGTTCCAATGGCACCGTTCCGGTTTTTGGCCACAATGATTTCAGCCGTTCCTTTTTTGGGGTTGTCCGGTTCTTTGTTGTAGACTTCATCTCGGTAGATGAATGCCACAATGTCCGCGTCCTGTTCCAGTGCCCCGGATTCCCTGAGATCAGACATCATGGGCCGTTTGTCACTGCGTTGTTCCAGCATCCGGTTGAGCTGGGACAATGCCATGACCGGAATCTTTAATTCCTTGGCCAGGGATTTGAGCCCCCTGGAGATCTCAGCGATCTCCAGATCCCGGCGCTCGGAGTGGATCGGGGCTTTCATCAACTGAAGATAATCAATGATGACCATCCCGAGTTCTCCGTGTTTTTGAAACAGTTTTCTGGCCTTGGCCCGGACATCCATGACCGATATATTGGGGGTATCATCGATGAAAATCGGCATCTCATTGAGGATGCTGGCGGCATCCGTGACATTCTGCCAGTCTTCCTGGCTGATGAACCCGGTGCGCAGCCGATTGGAGTCAATGCGGGCTTCCGCGGTCAGAAGCCGCATGGACAGCTGCTCATTGGACATCTCCAGGGAGAAGACAGCCACGGGTTTCTGCTCTTCCATGGCCACGTTCCTGGCAATGTTCAGGGCAAGCGCGGTTTTTCCCATACTCGGCCGGGCCGCCAGAATGATGAGATCCGATTTCTGCAGCCCGGAAGTGATTTTATTCAGACGCATATATCCGGTGGAAAGCCCGGACAGCCCCCCGTCGTTGCCCTGCCGCTCCTCCAGTTGATCAATGTTTAGATTGATCAATTCTCCCAGGGGTCTGAACATGCCCCCGGATTTTTTTTCCGAAACCTGGAAAATGGCGGATTCGGCAAAATCAATGATATCAGCCACATCGCCTTTGTCTTCGAGGCATCGTTGAATGATCTTTGATGCGGTATCGATCATGGCCCGCAACGATGCCTTGCCCTGGATAATCCGGGCATAATGCACCGCATTGACTGCCACGGGCGCGGCATCGGATATGGATGCCAGATAGGCTGCCCCGCCGATGCTTTCCAACTCGTCCTTTTGTTTCAGGGCATGGGCTACGGTCACCAGGTCTGCGGGCTCCTCCTGGGATGCCAGATCAAGGATAACCCTGAATATCTTTTTGTGGGCACCTTTGTAGAACTCGTCCGGCGTCAGGATATCGGTAATGTCAAAAAGGACATCATTGTTAATAAAAATAGCACTTAACAACGATGCTTCCGCATCCAGATCATGGGGCGGGGTCCGGTCCAGCAGTGGATCTGATTTTCGAGATTGAGTCTGAGACACAGGAACTCCAGCCATTTGATTGCCGGTGCGGTTAAATGAGCCGCTTCGCATCAACGGACCGCACCGGCAGGAGGGTTAATTATCTTGTTTTTCTTCCGCTTCGACAATCACGGTGATTTCCGGTTCCACATCCTTGTAGAGTCGGATGGGGACTTTGTATTCTCCGGTTTCCTTGATGGGTTCGGCCAGAAGAATGGAACGGCGTTCCACCACGATATCCTGGCTGTTCAAAGATTCCTTGATATCATGGGTGGTGATGGAACCGTAAAGATGAATTTCTTCCCGCACCTTGGCCTTGAGCTTGCAGACCACGCCCCTGATTTTTCCGCCATTTCTTCGGCCAGTTTTTTCTCTTTGGCAATCTGCAGTTCCAGTTTGGCCCGGGCCTGTTCCATGACCCGACGGTTCTGAGGAGTAGCCAGCATCGCTTTTCCCTGCGGGAGCAGGTAATTGCGGCCATATCCCGGTGCCACTTCGCACTCGGTGCCGGCAATTCCCAGCGTATCAATGGTTTCTTTCAGTATGACTTTCATATACAACCTCCAGAAGGTCAGCCAATTTTGCTTGGGCTGACGGGTTTTGTATCATTCTTTTTGTGTTTCCAGCTTCCTGAAATTGATCCAGTTGTCAAAGAATCCCAGGCCGATCACCAGAATCAGAAAGTAGATCTGAACCGCGATCAGGCCATAGCAGAACACTTTCAGAAAGGTCGGGGATTGTTTTTTCTGGAAATAAAATGATATTACAGCAATTCCTTGAAAAAAATAAATCAGCATTAAAATGATCAGACAGTTGATGCCCGCATATTTGACAGGCCCCACCGGCAGTGCCAAAACCACCCCGAACCCGATCACCGCCCAGACAAGTCGGTCCGGCGCCTTGAAACGGTTCAGGCTTTCCATGTTTTTTAACCGGATGCCGATCCGGGCCAAAAGCCGCTTAATGATCAGGACATTGAGCCAGACCGTGGTCATGTATGAGACAATGAACATGCCGGGCATGACTGCTATAAATACGGCGTTCAGGGCATGGATCTGGGTGGGTTCAATCCCCATGTCCGTGTACAAAGCCGAGGTCAGGTCCAGGTACTGGGAAATGTAGTTTTGAATGATCTCCCCGATTCCCTGTGACTGAAAAACGGCATACACGCCAAATGCGGCCATTGACACACCAAGAACACCGGTCACGGTGATCACCATGGTCTTTTCGATGCTGCACTGCTGCTCAATGCATTCGCCCAGAAACAACCCGGTCAGCAGAAGCGCCGCAAAATACAGGGTGTCAAACGCCACTCCGCCGCTGAACACGAGAAGAACCAGAAAACTGGCCAGCGCAATGATCCCGCCGCTGTTTCTACCCAGTTTCAGACGAAAATACAGCACCGGAAGCGGCAGCAGCAACAGGGCAAACACCCCCAGCAAAGGAAACGAGTAACTGACGGCAAATGTCAGGATACACAGGCAGGTTCCCAGAACCAAATCCTTGACGGCGGATGGATGCACGATAACGGGGGGCACCTTCAAATGACTCCGGCTGTCTGATCTATTGCGGGGGTCTGCCCACAAACGGGAGCAGAGCTATTTGTCGGGCCTGCTTAATGGCCAGGGACAGTTTTCGCTGATGTTTGGCACAGGTGCCGGTGATCCGCCTGGGAATGATTTTCCCCCGTTCCGTGATGAACTGCTTTAACGTTTTGCTGTTTTTGTAATCAATTACCATGTCGTTGTCCACGCAGAATCGGCAGATTTTGCGACGCTGGTAGAATCTGTTTTTGGCGCCACCTCTTTGGGCCTGGTCTCTATACATAGTCCATTTCCTCCAATTCTAAATTCAATTTTGATCGTCTGTGACGGTTTCCCCGGATTCCCGGGAATCCGGGGACGTGTCATCGGTTTCATCGTCTGTTTCGGAATCATCTGCATTATCGGCTTCCTGGGCTGCAGCAGCCTGAGCTTTTGCGGCTTGGATATCCTCAGCCTCTTTGGCCAGGGAATCCGCAGTCTCATCCGAGGAAAGAAGGATGGTCATGTATTTCATGACATCATCATTGAGCCCCAGGTTTCTTTCGAGCTCCTTGACCAGGTCTCCGGTGCCGCCGTAAGTCAGGCAGGAATAGTGGCCCCGCAGCTTTTTGTTGATTTCATAGGCCAGTTTTTTGCTGCCCCAGTCATCCACATACAAAAAAATACCATTTTCTCTGGCAATGATATTTCTGACTTTATCAAGCAGCTCGGCGCGTGATTGATCCTGAAGATCAGGGTCAGAAATAACGACGGTTTCGTACTTCCTCATTTCGTCTCCTTGCGGATATAAAGCCCCGGGTTTCTCCCGGAGCAAGGATTAAAAAAAAAATGACACCTGCACATCAGGTGTTCAATAAAACCATTATATATATCATTCCTGTTGTTTTGGGTCAAGCTGAAAATAGATATCATGCCCGGGATACTAAGATTTCAGTTCACACAGGGGTAGACTTTATCGGCCGCCTCAGGATCACGATTCCACCCCCTCCCGAATTTCTGGTCTCTTTCAAGTGCATGGATCTGAAAAATTCACTGATCTACAATCCCGTATCAAATTCAATCAGCTGATCCTGTTCAATCTCGATTTCACCGACAGACAGTGCCTCCTCCTCCATGCCTTTAAGGTAAACCTCGATGCTGTACTTTCCGGGAACAAAAGGGAACGTTTCCCAGAGCGGAAAATGTCACCCCGGATAAATCGCTTAATCGTCATTGCCTCTTCATAGTTATATGCCACAGAATTGATGTCAAAAAAATGAATTCTTTTTGTTGACCGATAAAAAGCAACCATTTCATCATGTGCAGTTGAAAAAACCGGTGGTGTCATCTGCCATGGCCTTTGGTGCCGGCCAGAGGATTCTCTGGGATTTATGGGTGCGGCCTTAGCATGATTATTATTTCCCGATTTCTCTAACACTTGCTATTTATATATGGTTGTGGCATCTATTGAGTTTTGATATGCAAAACCGATGTTCAAGATTTGTGTGAAAGGATATGACAACCATGGAGGAACGGTACAACCCTGCTGATGTGGAATCCAAATGGCAGGCATACTGGAAAGACCGGGGGCTTTTTGCGGTTACGGAAGACCCGTCAAAGGAAAAATACTATCTGCTGGAGATGTTTCCCTATCCGTCGGGCAAGATCCATATCGGCCATGTGCGCAATTATACCATCGGGGATGTGGTGGTGCGGTACAAACGGATGCAGGGGTTCAACGTGCTGCATCCCATGGGATGGGACGCGTTTGGCATGCCAGCGGAAAATGCGGCCATTGACAACAATACCCACCCGGCGGCCTGGACGTATGAGAATATCCGTACCATGCGGGCCCAGCTCAAAAAGATGGGGTTCTCCTATGACTGGAACCGGGAGATTGCCACCTGCCACCCGGAATATTACAGATGGGAGCAGTGGCTGTTTTTGAAAATGCTGGAAAACGGCATGGCATACCGCAAGGAATCCTTTGTAAACTGGTGCGAAAAATGTCAGACGGTTCTGGCCAATGAACAGGTGGAGCAGGACAAGTGCTGGCGTTGCTCTCAGCCGGTGCGGCAGAAAAAATTGTGGCAGTGGTTTTTCCGGATCACCGATTTCGCTGAAGACCTGCTGGTACACTGCGACCGGCTGCCGGGTTGGCCGGACAAGGTTACGGTGATGCAAAAAAACTGGATCGGCAAGAGTGTGGGTTCTGAACTCCGGTTCCAGGTGGCGGGCATGGATGAGGAGATCGAGGTATTCACTACCCGGCCCGACACAGTATTCGGGGCCACGTTCATGTGCCTGGCGCCGGAACATCCCCTGGTGGAAACCCTGTGCCGGGGAACGGACCAGGAACCGGCCGTGGCGGAATTTGTGGACAGGGTGGCCACCCAGGAGAGGTCCCTGGAAGGCCTGGAAAAATATGAAAAAGAGGGTGTGTTCACGGGCCGTTATTGCATCAATCCGGCTACGGCCGAACAGATTCCCATTTATACGGCCAATTTCGTGCTCATGGGATATGGCACCGGCGCCATCATGTCCGTGCTGCGGGGATCAGCGCGATTTTGATTTTGCCAGAAAATACAACTTAAATATCCGGGTTGTGGTTCAGCCGAAAGACGAATCTCTGGATCCGGACGTAATGGAGCAGGCATATACCGGCCCGGGGGTCATGGTCAATTCCGGACAGTTTAACGGCATGGATAATGAGGCTGCCATGGAAGCGATCACGGACTGGCTGGCGGAACTGGGCCGGGGGAAAAAGGCGGTCTCCTTCCGGCTGAGGGACTGGGGCATTTCCCGACAGCGTTACTGGGGAGCGCCGATCCCGGTGATCCATTGTCCGGACTGCGGGGTGGTCCCCGTGCCGGAACGAGACCTGCCCATCACCCTGCCCGAGGATGCCAATCTCATGGAAAAAGGCGGATCCCCTCTGCCATTTCTGGATGATTTCAAACAAGCGGTCTGCCCGGCCTGCGGCCGAAAAGACGCTCGGCGGGACACCGATACCATGGACACCTTTGTTGAGTCTTCCTGGTATTACCTGCGGTACTGTTCACCCCGGTATGAACAGGGCATGTTCGATCCGGAAGCTGTTCAATACTGGGCGCCCGTGGACCAGTACATCGGCGGGGTGGAGCATGCGGTGCTGCATCTGTTGTATTCCAGATATTTCATGCGGGTGCTGCATCATTTCGGTATGATCGATTTCAAGGAGCCGTTTACCCGGCTGCTCACCCAGGGCATGGTGTGCAAGGAAACCATGACCTGTCCGGAGCACGGGTACCTGTTTCCGGAACAGGCGGAAAAATCAAGCGATGATCAGTATGTCTGCACCCGTTGCGGCAAAGAGGTGGAGGTGGGCCGGGTCATCAAGATGTCCAAATCCAAGAAGAACGTAGTGGATCCCAATGAACTGATGGAGACGTACGGGGCAGATGTCACCCGGTTGTTCTGTCTGTTTGCGGCCCCGCCGGAAAGGGATTTGGAATGGAGTGAAGACGGAGTGGACGGCAGCAACCGGTTCATCAACCGGGTCTGGCGCCTGGCCCTGGCATGCATGGAAAAGATCGATGCCCGGCAGGTGGCCCGGTTTTCCGGTCCGGCCGGAGATCTGAAGCACCCGGCCGCCAGAGAGCTGTACATCAAAACCCATCAGACCATTCAGAAGGTGACCTCGGATATTGATGAAAGCTTTCACTTCAACACGGCCATCGCCGCCATCATGGAACTGGTGAACGCTGTGTACACCATTGATCTGGACACCGCTGATTCTGAAACAAAGGCTGTGGTGCTGGCGGCCATGGAAAGCATGGTACTGGTTCTCAGTCCCATCACGCCCCATTTCTGTGAAGAACTGTTTCAAAAGATGGGCGGGCAGGGCAGTGTATTGGAACAACCCTGGCCGGAATATCGCAAAGACAGCCTGGAAACGGACGAAACCCTGGTGGTGGTTCAGGTGAACGGCAAACTGCGGTCCAAATTCAGTGTGGCAGCCGGCACCAGTGAGGAAGCCATTAAAGAAATGGCCCTGGCAGATGAAAAAATCGCCAGACATATTCAGAATCAGCCGGTGAAAAAGATCATTCTGGTCAACAAAAAACAGATTCTGGTCAACATTGTGGTGTGATATGATTCGTTTAAGACAACCCGCGGTTCGATTTCTGGCGGGGGT
>LQAF01000113.1_pt1 | contig 17322 bp, 20 predicted proteins | sample 1535781 | NCBI WGS metagenome assembly LQAF01 (sample SAMN04331583, study PRJNA305678) | bioreactor metagenome | isolation source: bioreactor_2 inoculated with Wadden Sea sediment 2nd replicate of a... | place: Germany:Bremen
TGTGGCACCGATGGGCACGGCCTCGCTCACCCACAGAAAAACAATGGTGATCAACAGTGCCAGAAGTCGATGTGCTTCCGGGGTCAGGGTTTCCGGCCTGGGCAGCAGAATGACTATAATACCCAGGGATACGGAGATGATAAATTTTATAATGATCGACTTGGTGCTTGCCGGTTCTTTCAGAGATTCAACTTCAGCCATAAAAAATTACTCCAGATACATTGTATGGTTGTCGTTCATGTTTTCATGATGAAAAAGTCCGTGAATTTACATCACCACAAAATTAAATACTGGACTGTTTGAACGCCTCTGCCAGCCGGATTTTTTCTTCAATATCCAGGTGCCGGGCAAAGGCTCGTTCCGCTTTTGCAATGAGATCTTCGATGCTGGCGGGTTTCTGAAGATAATCCGTGGCCCCGGACTTCAATCCTTCCACAGCCGAGTCTGCCGTGGCATGACCGGTGAGCATGATCACCTCTATTCTGGGATACCGCTGTTTGATCTTCTTCAGGGTTTCCACCCCGTCCATACCCGGCATTTTGACATCCAGGATCACCACATGCACCAGATCTGTTTGCAGTTTTTCAAGACAGGCTTCACCACTGGTTGCCGTGATCACATCATAGCCTTTCTTGCGGATCATTTTGCCCGTGGTTTGAAGAAACCGTTCTTCATCATCCACCAGCATGAGCCGCATTTTTACCATGGTTACCATATTAATCTCCTTTGATTGATGAGATAATTCACTTTTTATCGATCATCCGGTCATTGATGCCTGAATGACCGGATGAAAATGGATGTGTTTGATGGCTTTATTCAGCCGGGCATTGCTTCACCATACTGAATATGGTTTCCACCACGTCGCTGAGTCTGAGAATGCCGATGATTTCCTGTGAGCCTTTCACCAGCAGAGACTGGGTGCGTACCAGGACAAACTGATGAACCGCCTGGTCCAGGGCTGCTTGTTCATCGATGTAATCCAATTCCGTGGGAATATGCATGAAATCTCTGGCAAGGCAGGCGCCCGCCTTACCGCACAGGTTGTTCAATGGTTTTTCCCATAGATTGTATTTCTGGATCTGGGAACGAAACTGGCCCGGAGAATAATCAGCCACCAGGTGGTACCTGGACCCCAGTTTCCGGTTGATGGTATGGTACAGTTCTTCGATTTCATTGTATTTGGGTTCAAGTCCCTGGAGAAAATCCAGGTAGCTGATCCGTCCAACCACCTGGTTTTGGCTGTTGGTGACAAGAATGGCCCGGTGCTTGAGTTTTTCCTTGTTGAAGCGGTTTCGGGCCTTCTCCAGCGCCAGAACCGCTTCAGCCATGGTGTCATTTTCATTCACTGTGGCATACTCCGCCAAAGGAACCATGATTTCTTTTACCAGGATGGTTTTCATGCTGATTTCTCCTGTGTTGCTGTGTGCAAAATGAAAATAAATTTATTATCAGAACATTTATGGGCTGTAAAATATTTTCGGTATCTCTGTTTTCAAAATCAGGCCCGCTTCTTATTGCCTTGATTTATGATTCATTTCTCAAATGGTTGCGTTTTGCAAATTTTATACCGACAGTCTGTTAATATGAATTAATTCAGAATTCATCCGTCAGCCGGACTGATGGTCAGAAGTTTTCAGAGTCTTATATCTTCGTGAGCCCGTTCCGTTTCTGATTCAGTATAGAGAAGTTTATCAATCCGTAAAAATTGCTGACACCTGATCCGGGGAGATACTCTTAAAAAAGGCCTGAATGGTGTGGGAAACCCGAGAAAATCCAGTAAAACGGAAATGGCATGCTAATTGCTCATCCGCACATTAACCAGTGCCCTTTCGCGTATCATGCGTTAGAAAACCGAAAAAAGATAAAGGAGATTAGAGATGAAAAAGATCAATACGATTCTGGCCTGTGTGGATTTTTCCGAGTATACCCGGATGACCCTGGAGGCCGCTGTGGCCATTGCCAGAGGCTGTCAGGCCCGAATTGTGGCACTCAACGTCATCAACCAGCGGGATGTGACCAGCGTCGGAATCGTGAGCCAGTATTATCCGGACCGGCTGAATGTGGATGATTATGTGAAGGATTTGAAGAAGGAACGTCATGAAAACCTGACCCTGCTGATCAACAGCAATTTTTCGGAATACAAGGAAAACATGACGTTGAGCATTGAGGTGGGAATTCCATGGGAATACATTATTCAAACGGCTGAAAACCAAAAAGCGGATCTCATTGTCATGGCCAACAAGGGCAGGGGAAATCTGTCCCGGGTGTTGTTTGGCAGTACGGCGGAAAAGGTATTCCGGCATTCTCCCATACCCGTGGTCAGTGTCAGAGATCCGAAGACTTTCAAGGGAAGACAATAAATGGATAAAAAAAAAATTGAGGAAAATATCCGGACCAGACGGGTCAAGCGCAACATTCAGGCAAACTTGATCGTCATCCCTCTGATCCCACTTTTTCTGGCCGTGGGCATCAGTTTTTACTATTTTACCACGGCCCTGGAAAACACTTCCACCCAAAGTTTGAAACGCATTGTGGGGGACCACCGGGACATGATCGAATCCTTTCTTTTGGAACGAAAGTCGGACCTGGATATGGTGACCCATCTGTTTGATTTTGAATCCATCAGCCGAAACCAGGTGATTGATGACATGTTTGAAATTTGAAAACCAAATCCGGTGCGTTTGTGGACTTAGGGCTGTTCGACTCCCAGGGGATTCATGTCAGGTACTCAGGCCAGTATCAGTTGACTGGAAAGCGCTACAGTGAAGAATTCTGGTTTCAGGAAGTCATGGAAAAAGGGCACTACATCAGCGATGTGTTTATGGGATATCGAAATGTCCCGCATTTCATTATTGCCGTGAAAAAGAGGGAAGGAAGAGACGTCTGGGTTCTTCGGGCCACCATCGATACCCTTTTTTTGACCGGATGGTGTCCGGAGTGAGAATCGGCAGATCCGGCGAGGCGTATATCCTGAACAAAAAAGGAATCGCCCAGACCGAACGGCGATCCGGTGGGATCGATGTTATGGCACAAGACTCTGAATTTCCAGCATTTCCATCATCTGACAATGCCATTCACACCTTTTTGAAATCCGACTCACAGGGGCTCAAATTTTTGTATGCCACCACCTGGCTCAAGGATCAGGAGTGGCTTCTGGTGGTAAGGCGGGAGAAAAAAGATGCGTTCCGGTTTTTTACTATGCCCTCTATGCCAGCCTGGTCATCATGGTGCTGGGCATTGCCATTATCGTGGGCATGTCCTTTTTTATGACGCCCAACTGTTCACACGCATTGAACAGTTGGGCCGGGATAAAAAAGATCTGGGTAATCAATTGATCCGGGCCACTCAGCTGGCGGAAGTGGGAGAAATGGCGGCCGGGTTTGCCCATGAGATCAACAACCCGCTTCAGATCATCAAAAGTGAACATGCCCTGATCACCGCCATTTTTGAAGACCTGTTTGAAAATAAAAAGATCGACCGGGATAATGAAGACATCGTGGAGCTTCAGGACTCCCTGTCCCAGATCGAACTGCAGGTGTCCCGATGTTCGGACATTACCCGGGCCATCCTTAAGTTCGGGCGCAAGAATGAAACCCGGGTCCAGCTGTTGTATCCGGGTGAGCAGATTCCGGAAATTCTCAAAATGATCGAACAGCGGGCCAGTGTGGAGGGCATCGTTGTGTTTAAAAACATTCCGGAAGATCTCCCCGGTTTTATGGGAGATGCGTCCCAGTTTCAGCAGGTGATGCTCAATCTGTTTAATAATGCCATTGACGCGATCACCGAACAGCATCCAGATAGCGGGGGAAGACTGGAGATTCAGGCACGCGCAAAGGATGACAGCTGGATCGAGATCCGGGTCACGGACAACGGGGCGGGTATTCCGCCGGAGTATATTGAAAAGGTGTTTTCGCCTTTTTTTACCACCAAACCGGTGGGAAAAGGCACGGGACTCGGGCTGTCCGTCTGTTATGGCATTATCGAGAACTTCGGCGGCACCATGGATGTCTTAAGCCGGGTGAAAGAGGGCACGACCTTTATCGTTACCCTGCCCAGGTCGGATATGAACACACAGGAACAATGAGGGATATCGTTCACAAAAACCATTTCGAGCGAAAGGAGGAACCTGTTTGAAAAAGCTGACATTGATGTTGGTGGATGATGAAGAACGGTATCTTCTTACCACCGCCAAATTGCTGGGAAAAAAGGGAATTGAGGTTGTCACAGCCCAAAGCGGGGAACAGGCTTTAGATTTACTGAAAATCCATGATGTTCATGTGGTGATTCTGGACGTTAAAATGCCGGGGATGGACGGGTTCAAAACCATGCAGGCGATCAAAACCCTATATCCGCCGGTGGAGGTGATTTTTCTTACCGGGCATGCCACCATGGATTCGGCCATTGAGGGCCTTCGGTTCGGGGCCTTTGATTACGTGATGAAGCCGGCGGATATCGATGACATTGTGGACAAGGCACATGAAGCATTTGAAAAAAGACAACGTCTCGATGAAAAAATCAGGGGACTGAATTCCGGCAATGGAATGGATAGACCCATTGAATAGATAATAAGCAAAATTTCGAATAGTCATAACGGAGGTTGATGTATGAAAAAAGAAAAAAAAGTGACAGGGTATGATAAATATATCAACTGGAAGGTGTTTATTTTTCCAGTCCTGGCATTGGCGATTCTGCTGCTGATTCCCACCCCGAAAGGCATGAAAGATGTGGGCACCCAGTATCAAGTGGGGCCTAAAGCGGTGGTGAACCATATCACCAGAGAACTGTTTGAGGTGGACAAGGCGGATGCGGCTCAGTGGCAGCTGCTTGCCGCCCGGATCATGGAAACCAACATGCAGATGGGGGCGTTGAAAAAGGCCCGTTATCTGGCGCGTGACCTGAAATGGTGCAAGAAGAACAAAATCGATGCGGATCAGAAGAATTTTGATCTTGCCTTAAATTACATAAAAGACCATGTGGCTGAGGACCGGTATCTGGCAGTCATGAGCGGGGCACTGGATCTAAGAAAACAGGGGTTGAAATATGATGAATTGAAAGGAAAAGACAGGGCTGCCGCTGATAAAGGGGCCTGGCACATCCAGGTGGCCATTGCCGTGGGCGCGTTTGTGGTTCTGTGTTTTCTGACCGAATGTATTCCGCTGCCGGCAGTGGCGTTCTGCATCGGGCTGATGTATGTGTTTACCGGGGTGCTGTCCAGAGAAGCCGTGGCCATGCTGTACTGGAGCGATGCCTGCTGGTTTATCATGGGCAGCCTGATGTTTGCCGCCGCCTTTGTCAAGACCGGAGTGGACAAGCGGGTGTGTCTGGTCATGTTCAAAAAGCTGGCCGTGCCTAACACCAAATGGATCACCCTGGTGTTCTTTGTGATCATCGCTCCTCTGGCGTCGTTTATCTCCGATCACGCATTGGCGGCCATGTTCCTGCCCATCGGAATGCTGCTGTATCAGAACAGTCTCACCGACGAAGTGCCAGAGGACAAGGACCTGGCCAAGCTGTTAATGATCACCATTGCCATGGCCTGCAACATCGGCGGACCCGGGGCCCCTTCCGGCGGTGCCAGAAATGTGATTATGATGACCTATCTGACCGATATGTTCGGTATCGATATCGGATATTTTCAATGGGTGACTTATTGCTTTCCCTTTGTGCTGGTCATGATTCCGATCACCTGGTTTATCACCAACCTGCGGTTCCGTCCGAAAATCGTCTCCCTGGCTCCGGCAATGGACCAGTTGAGAACGGAAATCGATAAAATGGGAGGGTGGAACCGGCATCAAGTCTGGGCGCTGATAATTTTTGTCATCATGGTGTTCGGGTGGTTTACGGAAAAATCCTTTTATCAGATGGGGATTGTGCCCATCCGGCTGGGCATCGGCGTGATTGCCGTGGCCGGAGCCATTGCCTACATCATCACCGGAGTGGTCAACTGGCGTGATTATCAGGAAAAAGTGGATTGGGGGGTTGTGTGGCTGTATGCCGGGGCCATCATCTTCGGCCGGACTCTGGACAGCACCGGGGCTGCCTACTGGCTGGCTCAGTCGGTCATTGGTTTCCTGTCTCAGTTCGGCATGGAATCAGGCCTGCCCCTGCTCATGGTCAGCAACGGGCTGACATCGGTGCTCACCAACCTGATGGCGGACGGTCCGGCTGCCGCGTCCGTGGGGCCCATCGCCCTGAATATGGCAGGAATGGTTCACCCGGGTTCTACGTATCTGCCGTTTATGGCGATGGCGACTGCAGTGGCGTCATCGTTCGCTTACTGCCTGATTATTGGGACTCCACCCAATGCCATCGTATATGCCAGCGGATACCTGGAGCCTAAAGATTACCTGCGGGTGGGTGTTCCCATGTTTTTTATCGCCAATGTGGTGCTGCTGCTGTTTACCGGAATTTACTGGAGCTTCCGTGGATTCGGTACTTTGCCCGGATTCTGATAAGTTATTAAAAGGAGAGCAACCCCATGCAAAAGACACAGAATTCAGAACCGATGAAAAAACCCCTGTTCAGGGACGGTAAACTGTATTTCACCAAAGAGACCGAACGCCGGATTCTATTTTTCTTAACCCTGATCATGCTGGCATCCGGTGCCGCAATGAAACTGTTTTAGGAAAGGTGATATTCGTGCTCATGGATTTTTCGATCACAATGAAAGGGAGGGTCCTGTGATGGTAACCGCTGTAATTGAGGCCGGTCGGTTTTATGCCTATGCATTGATTCAGCTGTTGATCGAACCAGGCCTGTTTTTCAGGGAGCTTGTGGAAAAAACAAGGCCCCGCCGGGCAGTGGAATTTATGGTGATCTGCTGCCTGTTTTACACCCTGGCCGGTTTACTGACCGGGGCCTATTCCCAGCCGGTCCGAATCATGGCGCCCATCCTTTTCCTGAACGCGGCCGGCATGATCCTGATTTCATCGATCCTGGGATATATGGCCATGGTGATGATCGCCGGAAAAAAAGCCCGGTTTGCCGTTGTGTTCAGTATCTATGCGTTTTCATCCGGAGTAACGCTTTTTTTGTCATGGCTGCCGTTTCTGGTCTGGGTGACAGAACCATGGAAATGGTGGCTCATAAGTACCGGTTTGAAAAATACATGCAGCCTGTCCTGGAAAAGGTCCATCGTAATTGTGGCACTTTCCACAATCGTTCTGTTTTTTCTGGTGTATTCAGCACATCTGGCATTTATTAAGAATTAAATATTTATCAAGGAGAACATTCAATGACCGAACAGATAAAAGTATTGATGGTGGACGATGAAAAACGGTTCAGGGAAACCACCCGCAAAATTCTGGAGAAAAAAGGGTTTGAGGTCATTCTGGCGGAAAACGGGGAGAAAGCCCTTGAAAACCTGAAACAACAGCCCGATGTGGTGGTTCTGGACATCAAAATGCCGGGAATGGACGGACATGAAACATTGAGCCGGATAAAGAAAATCAAACCGGACCTGCCGGTGATCATGCTCACGGGCCACGGAGCCAGACCTTCGGCCAGGGATGCGTTGGTGGAAGGGGCGTTCGACTACCTGAACAAGCCTTGCGACATCGGGCTGCTGTCCGCCAAAATCAAGGAAGCCTGTCATCTGGGCGACAAACTGCCGGTCCAGAAGGAGCACCGGGTGACAGCGGTGATGATTCCGGTTACCGAATATACCAAGATTTCTGAAGCCAAGACAATTCAGGAAGCTATTTTCGAACTCCGGGCATCCTTTGAGACCAAGATGGCCACGGATCATTTGATGGAAACGGGGCACCGGTCCATTCTCATCGTGGATAAATATGATCAGATCAAAGGCATCCTGACCATCCGGGATCTGCTGGAGATGCTCATGCCGCCTTATCTGTCGGCGCCTAAACCGTTTCTGGCCGACAGTATCGAATATTCCCCCATGTTTTGGAACGGGATGTTCACCCAGGGAATCCGAGACATAAAAAAGAAACAGATCACCGAAGCGATGTCTCCGCTGCCGGCCTTCATCGACGGCAATGCCAATCTTATGGAGGCGGCCTATATGATGCTCCATGAAAATGAACGGCGCCTGCTGGTGACCCTGACCGGAAAGGTTGTGGGGATTGTCCGGGAACAGGACTTGTTTTTGAAATGGAAAGAATACTGAAAAGCTGAGCCGGCTGTGTTCAACGGCCAAAGATTTTATCAAAAAATAGGGGCGCAGGAGAGAGATGGTTCCGCGCCCCTATTTTGTTTGGACTTGCCAGCGGGTTATTGTCTTTGGATGGGTACAGGTCAAATACCGAATGGGGGGATTCGATGATTTTCTGGACATTTTCCTGAATTTCTTCTTTGATGTGCTCATCTTTTTTTTGCCAGGCACACTCGATTTTGCTCACCAGGTCATCAATTTCGCAGGGTTTGGTCAAATAATCATATGCCCCCAGCCGGACCGCATCCAGTGCGCTGTCAATGGAGCCGTGCCCTGTCAGAATCAGGGTCTGGGTGAACAGGTCGAGTTTTTTGATCTCCTTGAGTGTGGCAATGCCGTCCATGCCAGGCATTTTCAGGTCCAGCACCACCACGTCGAAATCATCATTTTCCAGTTCTTTGACAGCCGCATCTCCGCTGTTTACCGCTGTGACCTGGTATCCCCGGTTGACCAGCAGTCTGGACATGTTGGTAGTGAAAACAATTTCATCGTCGACCAGTAAAATTTTGCTTCCTTTCATAACTGCCTCCTTCCGGATTGATTCATCCGGCTATAGTGATGGATCTGATGTGTCATCAGGGCCGGGCCGGCCGGGTTCCCTGTTTTGTTTTTTTTAAATGGTCAGCGGCAGAAAGATCATAAATTCCGAGCCTTCCCCCGGCTCACTTTTGACGGTGATGTTGCCTTTGAGCTGTCGGATGATACTGTAGCAGATGGAAAGTCCTAAACCCGTTCCTTTGCCCACCGGTTTGGTGGTGAAGAACGGATCAAAGATGCGGTCCAGCTGTTTTGGGTCGATACCGTTCCCAGTGTCGGCAATGGAAAGAAAAATGCCGTTGGAATCCGCATCATACCGGGTGGTGATCCGGATGGATCCATAGGGCTTTCCTTCGTGTGCATCCACCGCGTTGGTGATCAGATTCAGAAAAACCTGTTGCAACTGGGAAGGATCAGATTGAATGGCGGGAAGTTGCGGGTCCAGATCCGTCAGCAGCCGGATCCCGCTGGTTTTGGTTTCCCGTTCCATCAATTCCACTACTTCGGCGACGAACCGGTTCAGATCGACGGATTCGATCATGGACCGGGTCCGCCTGGAAAACCGCAGCAGATTATGGGTGATGCGTTTACACCGCTGGGATTGGAGTGCGATCTGATCCATGGAAGAAAGAAATTGTTCCCTGAATGCCGGATCTTCTATCGCTGTCTGTTGAAACTGATCCAGAAGCAGCTGGCGTTCGGTCATGATAATGGCCAGGGGATTATTGATTTCATGGGCCACACCCGCAGACAGTTCTCCAATGGAGGCCAGTTTGCTGGCCTGCATGAGCTGGTTGTTCAACCCGGCCGCATGTTCGTCACGTTTTCTGATGATCCCGACCATATGACGGGTGATGAATAACGCTGCCACCAGAATGCTTGCCGCGCTGAGATGCAGAAAAATCAAGTTGACAAACCGGGCATGATTCATCTCCTCAAAGGTTTCGGAACCAGCCTGTTTGACCACCAACATCCATTCCGGATGGGTCAGCCAGAATTTTCCCACGACCTGGTCGGAGAACCGGCCGGTGCTGTTTTTTGGGATACTTCGACGGTCACGGTTTCATTGAACGGTTCAACCGTCAGATCGGCATGTTCCATGATCGATCCGCCAAATCGGGGGGCGGTTTGATACAGCCCCTGGGTGTTGACCAGGTAGACATCACCGGTTTCACCGATGCGGACATTTTCCACCAGGGTGCGGAATACCTGGGTATTGATGGTGGCTCTCAGAATCCACTGATCTTCCCCTTCCCGGCGGAGTACGGCAATGATGAAATGCGGTTCCTGACGGAAACCCGTGAACATGTCACTGATGTAAAGCCCTTTCTGCATCACCTGTTTGAACCATGTCTCCCCGGCATACATCTTGTCAATCAGGTCATAGGGGCCGATATAGGCCAGGTGGTTGCCGAGTTGATCAATGATTCCCAGGTCCATGATATACGGCTGTTCCTGGTTCATGTTTTCAAAGATGGTCATGAGATTGTCGGATTTTTGCAGATCCTTTTTTGAATGGGTATCGGCGATTAGGCGGAGCTTAGTGCTCTGCTCTTTGAGAAACTGCTCGATGAACCGGCCGTGATTGGCGACCTGATCTTTAAAGGAATTTATAATACGGTTTTCGGCAAAATAGGAATAGTGGATGTTTAGACCCCATCCCACCAGCAGAAGGGGCACAATGGAACAAAAAACGGTCAGCAGGGTGAACCGCCGGAAGATATAGCGGTAGGAGTTTTTTTCCGGCGGATTCAACCTGGTATCCGGGGTTAAGATGGCTTCATGGTCATTCATTTGCTCGGTTCCTGTATTCAGAGTATGTTGCCACTTCACGGATCGTTTGCTTGTAAACGGTATAATCAACACATAATCAAGACATAATCAAAAAACGTGCCATGTGGCCCTGGTTTAGGTTGAGAATGTAATTCCCTGTAATCGTGGGACATATGGTCAGGAAAAAAGCGGTGGTACCGCCGGGTGGGGGAAAAGGGTATTGAATGTCAATTTTTGGGGGACACTTGGTGGGCAGGGGATGTTTCAGTCAAGCTGGATTTGCATCCGGCTGTTAGCCGGGGGACCCATAAAAATGGCTCCTCAGCCCCGGATGCCCCCGAGGGTGACATCTCTGTCTGTGAAACGGCAACCCCCAGGGCCGGTTCATCAGCCATGACAACCAGGGCGGCCCATACCCGGTCGGTATGATTTTTTTCACAATGGCTCCTGTGAGCAAATCACGGTGCACAGGCCGCAGAAGGGGCGGGCGGAGTCCACCAGACAAAATGACCCATGGTCGGTACTATCCGGGAATCAAACTCCTGTCCTTCAGGGATGAGCAGAAAGACTCCCTGAATATCGGCGCACACGGTGACACATCGCAGGCACAAGAAGAACGCGGCCTGAATACCGATTTGTATGTTTCTGGTGCACACACAGTGTCATGTGTTTGTTTCAGTACAGCGGGAGTCCGGGCCCCATCTGAACGCAAGGTTTCCAAGCACGGGCTTGCTGGACGGCACCGGCGGACAAGCGAATCCATGATGAATCCACGACTGATCGGATATGTCCTTCATCCCAGAAAAGAGACCAACTGTTTTGCAAAATTTTGTCAAAAGGCACATAAATTGCTATATCTTGAAGATGAAATCAGGACAAAGTCATGTGGGCAGGTGTATAACCAAACCAGTCAGGATGGTATCAATAATATGGGAAGAAATGAAAATATGAAAAAATCGAAATTTTGGATAAAGAGAAGGTGCTTTCATTGATCAAAAACGGGAACACGGTCGCATTTTCCGGATTTTCCCCTGCAGGGGGTGCAAAGATCGTCCCCAGACTTTTGGCAAAACATGCAGCAGCGGAACACGGTCAGGGCAGAGATTTCCAGATCAGGGTGCTCACCGGCGCCTCAGCCGGAGATTACATTGACAATGACCTGGCAAAGGCAGGCGCCATTCAATGGCGCGCCCCTTATCAGGGTGGCAGAGAACTGCGGGACCAGATCAACCGCCAGGAAGTTCAGTATGTGGACATGCACCTGTCCCATCTCCCCCAGACAGTGAGTGCCGGTTTTTCGGCAAGGTGGATGTGGCCGTGGTGGAAGCCACGGAAATCACCCCGGATGGACGGGTGTACCTGAGTACTTCCATCGGTGCTTCCCCTACCTGGCTGACCTGTGCTGAAAAAGTGATCATCGAAATCAACCACCACCATTCCCACCGGTTGCGGGAACTGGCTGATATATTTATTATCCCCCCGCCCCCCAGGCGGTCACCCATCAATGTGCATACACCATTGACCCGAATCGGGTGGCCCTATGCTCAGGTGGACCCGAAAAAGGTGGTGGGTATTGTTGAGAATGACGAACCGGACCAGGTGGCGGAGTTCAGCGCTGAAGATGCGGTGAGCCGGAAGATTGCGGACCATGTGATCCGTTTTCTTCTGGAAGAAAGGCAGGCCGGCCGGATACCCGAACAATTTTTTCCTTTTCAGGCCGGGGTTGGCAATACTGCCAATGCCGTGCTGGCCGGGCTGGGAGCGCATCCGGATATTCCGCCGTTTTATATGTATTCCGAGCTATTCCAGAATGCCATGGTGGACCTGATGTCAGAGGGCAAGCTGCTGGGGGCTTCCGCCACAGCGCTGACCGTTGTGCCGGAAAAGCTGACCCGGATTACAGACAACCTGGATTTTTTCGGAAGCCGCATTGTGCTCCGGCCCCAGGAGATCTCGAACCACCCCGGTATTATCCGTCGTTTAGGCGTGATTGCCATGAACACAGCTCTGGAGATGGACATCTACGGTAATGTCAATTCTTCCCATGTGTTCGGCACCCAGGTCATGAACGGGGTGGGGGGAAGCGGGGAGTTCACCCGGAACAGCCATCTGTCCATTTTCATGACCCCGTCCGTGGCCAAAAAGGGTAATATTTCTGCTGTTGTCCCCATGGTGCCTCATGTGGACAACAACGAGCATTCCGTGCAGATCGTGGTCACGGAACAAGGCCTGGCAGACTTGCGGGGCCTGGGGCCTATTGAGCGTGCAAAAAAAATCATTAATACTTGCGCCCATCCGGCGTACCGGCCCTATCTGAACGATTACCTGAAACAAAGCCCCAGAGGACATATCTGCCATGACCTTTCCCGGTGTTATGAATTGCACCGGAACCTGATGAAAACCGGGGCCATGCTGCCGGATTTGCCAAATCATTTCTTCTGACCATAAAAAAATCCCTGCATGGGAGCGGTTCTGACTTCTCTTCTGAGAAGCTTTTGAAAAATTGATGTTTTTGGATACCTGACTTTTTTCGGTTAGTTTTGGAAGCGTGGATTTTTAGGCTGGATTTCAGGTAAATAGCGGGTTTTTTCTACACTCATCCATCCAAATGGACTTCTAAAATCAACCGCCTTTGTTCGTCAAATATTCGTACCCCGTGGATGGGTTAAAAAATTTTAAAATTGAAAGCCGATGGAAATTTTCAGTTGTAAAACTAATGAAAAAATTCTCGAGAGAAGCTGTCAAAACCAGTGGGGAGGGGGAAACTGCGAGGACGTATTTAACGAGGGGAAAAAGGGAGGGATCCTTTGGGCGGAACCAATTTTTTCTTGATTTATGACTGAACGAAATTATAAATTTTTGGGGCCGAAGAAACGACCTAATGTTAGAATGAAATAGGAACTGCCTCAGCCCGAATTTACAGAAAAAAATTGTACAATCCTTGAAATTAATGGATATTAATAAACCAGCGGTCACACTTCAGCTTAAAAATTGTTTACAATGTCTATGGATGCTGATATGGCCATTGTTAAAGACAATCCAAATAGGATATTAATACCGATGTTTTTACAACAAATTCTGCCTCCTCCACCCTGTAACGGTTAAGCTGTTATAAGGTAATCACTCTGAATTATATAATTACCCCCTAGTTTATGTCAGGAAGAAACTAAAGTTGCGCTGTGTAGCATCTTTTGATCAAAACTAAAAGGGGGATTGAAATCACAGGCAGAATTATTATGGAAAAACGTAGATCTATCATTGGGTTGAACTTGTCCGTATTTTTATTCATGTTTGGGGTCGGAATGATTGTCCCCTTGCTTCCTCAAAAAATCATGACCTTTACCGGTTCCTTAAAAACCGTTGGCTATTTGGCCTCAGCATTTGCTGTCCCATTTGTACTGCTCCAATTTCCAATTGGACATCTCTCTGACCGATACGGATTCCGGCGCTTTCTTATAAGCGGATATTTTATTTGCTCAGCATCGGGACTTCTTTATTGTTTTTCAAACACCCCGGAGATGGTTTTTCTCGGACGATTGTTACAGGGGATCGGTGAGGCGCCCTTATGGGCACTTGCGCCGGCACTCCTTTCTACGCTTTATCCAAAGGCAAAAGGAAAAGTTATCGGGTTTTACAACGCCTTTCTTCATCTGGGACTTACCTTAGGCAGTGCTTTCGGGATTATCATTGCAAAACATTGGACAAAGAACGAACCCTTTATGTTTTTTGCCTTCTTAGGTGTTATCGGTGTCTTCCTTATCTTAACGGCAGTCGAAGAGCCGCGGAAGAATATATCAACGGTTGATGATACCCTTGATACAAAGGGCCTCAAACCGCTTCTTGAGAGTCCGGGAACGCTTGTGGTACTTTGCGGTATCATCCTTTACGGTGCTGGGTACGGAATTTCTTTGACAGTGCTCCCTGGTTTTCTGATTCAAAATAAAGGCTTCACACAAGCAGAAATCGGATGGTTTTTCATGCTCTTTTATATTGGCATTAGTCTGTCTCAGATAATTACCGGCCCTATATCGGATCGGCATGGACGAAAAAAACCATGATCTGGGGATTAATGATGATCTCGATAGGGTTTGGTCTGTTTTCTGGAAAGAGCGGGTGGATGGTCTATCTATGGCTTTTTTTAGCCAGCGTTGGGCTCGGAGTATTTTGTGTATCATCTTTGGCGTGGTTGAATCATTCTGTCGGCAATTCGTTAAGAGGGACTGTATCGGGGACATTCTACCTTTTCTGGGGAGTTGGATTTTTTGTGGGTCCGCTTGCTTTAGGAGCATTTGGTGAAACCACCAAAGGTTTTACCGGGTTCCATATTCTGGCGTTGCTCTACTTTTTCCAGGCATTATTACAAGGTACTGTTCAATATCGAGGAGAGAAAGTCTATCACGGCAGTCGATAGCCTAAAACGGCCCTTTTTTATTAAAATCACAATGTCATTGGGTTGCCGACCATCGAAGCGCTATGGGGTTTCCTTGGCTGAAGAGTGACTTTCAAAGGCTATCGGAGCAAGGATTCCAAGCCGGTTCATGCGGAATATCAGGGGATACCCGGCCAGAAAGCTCTGTGCAGGTCCATGGCTTTTTTCAGTGCCGGCACGCTGTCGGGTTTTTTCGGGATCATCCGGCGGATTTTTTCCGGGCTGAGCGTGGGCAGGTCCACCAGTTCCTGAAGCACCCGCAGCCCGCAATCGCGGATACCCCGGAGACTGTACCCGCCTTCCAGAACAAAAATGATCCGTCCGTTGCAGGCCGTTTTCGCCAGCTGTTTGAGCATGTGGGTCATCAGGGCATATCCGTCCGGGGTCACATTCATCTGTCCCAGCGGATCCTGGGCAAAGAGATCAAACCCTAAGGCCACCAGAATCATTTCCGGCTGAAACTGTCCGGCCACCGGGGTCAGCAGAAAATGTAGGACAGCGGCATAGTCCCTGTCTTCTCTGCCTTTCGGAAGTGGCACGTTGATGGTGTATCCCTTTCCGGCCCCGGTTCCGATGTCTGCCAGTTTCCCGGAGCCCGGGTAGCAGGGAAACTGGTGAGCGGAAAAATACAGCACTTCCTTGCTGTCATGAAAGGCTTTCTGAATGCCGTTGCCGTGGTGGATATCCAGATCCACGATCAGAATCCGTTTGGCCCCATACCGGTGCTGGAGATAGGCAGCCCCTAATGCCACATTGTTGAACAGGCAGAATCCCATGGCCCGGTCCGGTTCGGCATGATGGCCCGGGGGACGGATGCAGGCGATGCCGCTGCGGTGGACAGGGTCATTGTAAACAGCATCGATGAGATTGAACACACTGCCTACGGCCAGTCTTGCCACCGCATAAGAGTGGGGGTGGTCTGGGTGTCCGGATCCAGATAAGTCAGTTTTTCCCTTTGGTCCCGGCGATTTTGGCAATATATTCCGGCAGGTGAATCCAGGCCAGTTCCTGTTCGGTGGCAGCACGGGGCTGAACCGGGATGATCTGGTCTGTAAACGGTTCTTTTGCCAGTATGGATGTCAGTGCCCGGGTCCGTTTGCGGCTTTCCATGTGAAAAATGCCTTCCAGGTGCTGATCAAACACCGGATCATTGACCACCCAGATCATGCTGGCCCCTTTTACCAGGACATGTCTGGATCGATCTGCATCATTTTGTGCCAGAACTTGCAATAACATGTCGGCTTCAGGGATGCGGCGTCTGTCCCGGGAGACCAGGTGCCGGGCAATTTTTGCCAGGTTCTGTTTTTTTTGCCCTGGTTACAGGTGGAAACCGCCAGGATGGCGATTTTCCGCTTGGGATCATCGGCTGGGCCGGATTTTTTCAGGCAGGCGATTTGCCGTCTGAGACATCGGATCACCGCCGCTTCCAACCGCTCCGGCACTGTTTCACAATTCATGGCCATGCCGATGATATACAACAGCAGTTTATCTTTGGGGTGTTTGAGAAGATATCCGTGTGGGGGGCGGGAATCAAACCCGATGGTTTCATAAAACCGCTCCGCTCCGATTTCCGCATCCAGAACGACTTCCGATGCCCTGGCAAAACGGGTTTTCCACAACAGCCAGGCACCGGCCATCAGAAAGGTACCGGTTCCACGGATCCTCGGATAATCAAGGGTCTGCTCATCCAGGGGAAGCCCGTTGACTGTGGCAACATAATGAATCTCCAGTCCGGTGTAGAACAAGCGTTTTTTTTCCTTTAGATACATCATTCCGGTTATTTTCCCCTGGCTGACAGCGGCAAAAAGCCGATGGGATGCTCCGGTGACAAACAGGTCCAGCACAAACCGCAAGTGGAAGAACTCCAGGTTCAGTTCTATCAACTGAGCCAGTGCAGTGGCGGTAAAGGGAAACAAAACAAAATGACAGTCAACGGATTGTTGCATTTCAATAAAAAACAGCGATTCCTTTAACGTAAGAGGCATTTCAGAGTCGGCGGGCGGTTCCTGCAATACTTTTTGCAAAAGATGAAGCCGGTCGTTACAGACATTTCCCGGGTCGGTGCCGCTGCCGGCGGTCCCGGTTTTTTCAGGAGTCTGGAAATGGCGCCGGTGAGTTCATACTGCATTAGACAGGTGATGCCAGCCAAGTGAATCTTCCTGGCTGCTGCAAAATAGCCCTTAGGAGAGGGGAGTCCATCAATTCGGTGTTTTTCTGCTGCTTCTCCGTATTTAACGACCAATCTTTCTTCAAGCGGGGAAATTCCGTGATTGAAAAAACTGACTTTCCGGATGAACACCCGTTCCTGGTCAAACAGAAAACAGGGGTCTTCTCCGGGGTTGCGGCATCCAACGGAATCCGGATATGACCGGCAGCCAGCAACTCGGAAAGGGCATACCCGATTTCCGGG
>LQAF01000118.1_pt1 | contig 16836 bp, 17 predicted proteins | sample 1535781 | NCBI WGS metagenome assembly LQAF01 (sample SAMN04331583, study PRJNA305678) | bioreactor metagenome | isolation source: bioreactor_2 inoculated with Wadden Sea sediment 2nd replicate of a... | place: Germany:Bremen
AATCCGTGGCCAAGCTTGGTATAAGGCGGGATTTTCAGCCATCCGCCAGTTCAGGCCCGTTCATGGAGAGTGTCAGTATGAGCAACAAAACCAATCAGCAATGGGGCGGCCGTTTTTCCGAGCCGACCGATGCCTTTGTGGCGCGTTTTACCGCATCAGTTGATTTCGATAAACGCCTCTACAAGCAGGATATTCAGGGCTCCGTTGCCCATGCGCGGATGCTGACCCGGGTAGGTGTGCTGAGTCAGGATGAATGTGATGCTATTTTGCGCGGGTTGGGTGAAATTCGCGTTGAGATAGAGCGGGGTGAGTTCGAGTGGTCGGTTGCATTAGAGGATGTTCACATGAACATCGAAGCGGCACTGACGCATAAAATAGGTGTGGTCGGCAAAAAGCTGCATACGGGGCGGTCACGTAACGATCAGGTAGCTACGGACATACGCCTCTATCTGCGCGATGAAACTGATTTGATCCTGGATGAGCTATCCCGATTGCAGCAGGGGTTGCTGGAATTGGCTGAGCGTGAAGCCGATACCATCATGCCGGGCTTTACCCATCTGCAAACGGCGCAACCGGTGACCTTTGGCCACCATTTAATGGCCTGGTTTGAAATGCTTAGCCGTGATTATGAGCGCTTCGTTGATTGTCGCAAGCGTATCAATATTCTACCCTTGGGAGCCGCTGCACTGGCCGGTACCACCTATCCGATTGATCGCCACTATACGGCTGAACTGTTGAAATTCACCGCTCCGGCAGGTAATTCACTCGACGCGGTATCGGATCGTGACTTTGCCATAGAGTTCTGTGCCGCATCGAGCCTGTTGTTGATGCACATGACGCGAATGTCAGAAGAGCTGGTGCTCTGGGCCTCTGCGCAGTTTAATTTTGTTGATCTGCCGGATCGCTTCTGCACCGGTTCGTCGATTATGCCGCAAAAGAAAAATCCCGATGTGCCAGAGCTGGTAAGAGGCAAAAGTGGTCGGGTCTTTGGACATTTGTTCTCTTTGCTGACACTGATGAAGTCTCAGCCGCTGGCGTACAATAAAGATAATCAGGAAGACAAAGAGCCGCTGTTCGACACAGTTGATACGGTTAAAGGTTGTTTGCGCGCTTTTGCTGATATGGTGCCAGCGCTACAGGCACGTAAAGAGGTGATGCGTGAAGCGGCCTTGCGAGGCTTTTCAACCGCTACGGACCTGGCTGATTATCTGGTGCGTAAGGGCGTTGCTTTCCGTGATGCGCATGAAATTGTCGGCTTGTCGGTGGCTTATGGCATCCGCACTGGTAAGGATCTGGGGCAGATGGAGCTATCCGAGTTGCAGCAGTTTTCTGACATCATTGCAGCGGATGTGTTTAGTGTATTAACGCTGGAAGGATCTGTTTCCGCGCGTGATCACATAGGGGGGACCGCACCCAATCAAGTGCGTAAAGCCGTAGTCGCTGGTCACCAGTTGCTGTCAGGTCGTGATCTGCATAGTTGATAGTAATATCCTTGGCCGGGTTAGGCCGAGCCGCCAGTCAATTGGCTGCTCCGGTATCTTATCAAACCTTGAAGCGTGCGATCCGGCTTTGCAGTTCATTGGCTAATTTGGCTAGTTCATCCGCCGCTGTATTCACTTGCTCAGTACTGCTTGAAGTCATTTCAGCGGCATCCGTAATAAAACTGATGTTGTGATTGATTTCATCAGCCACTTGGGATTGCTGGCGAGCGGCTTCGGCAATCTGTATGTTCATGGTATTGATTGTTTCGATTGCTGCCGCGATGCTGGTCAGTGCCTCATCTGTATCACTACAGCTGGTAACGCTGGCGGTGGCTTTGTTGCGACTCTGCTCCATTGAGCTGACCGCTTTTTCGGCACCGGTTTGCAGACGTTCAATCATATGTTGAATATCCACGGTGGAGTTCTGAGTACGGCTGGCGAGACTGCGTACCTCGTCGGCAACCACTGCAAATCCGCGCCCTTGTTCGCCTGCGCGTGCTGCTTCAATGGCGGCATTCAGCGCCAGTAGATTGGTCTGATCGGAAATATCACGAATGACATCAAGAATCTTGCTGATCTCCTGACTATCATTAGATAAGTGATTGATGATCTGCGCAGCCGCTTCGATGTCGTTGGCCAAGCCTTGAATTGATTCTTGAGTGTTGGCCAGTTTTGTTTTCCGGATAGTGCCAATTCATTAGCTGCACCCGCAGCATGTGATGTTTGAGCTGCATTATCCGCTACTTCAGTCACTGTGGCAGTCATCTCATTCATTGCCGTAGCGACCTGTAGCGTTTCAGACTGCTCTTTTTTGGCTTGCTGCGAGGTGTCGGTGCTAGAGGCTGATAGTTCCTCTGCTGCAGCAGACAACTGAACAGTGGCAGCACCGACCTGCTTAATCAGACTGTGGATGTGCGCAACAAAGTGATTAAATGAACTTGCCAAATTGGCCAGTTCATCGCGGCCGCTGTCGTCAAGACGAGCGGTCAGGTCGCCATCGCCAGCGGCAATATTACGCAAGCTGTCCGCCGTGGTTTTTAAAGGTTTGATAATGCTGCGGGCCAATAGTGTTGCCATCAGCAGGCCCAGTAAAACTGAAATAATGCCAATCACAATGATGCGGATTAGTGCCTGTTGATAGCCCTGTACATATTCGGTGCGATCAATCATTAGCTCAACCACGCCGAGTGGTTCGCCAGAAAAATCCATGATTGGACGCGCCATGACAGCCCAGCTCTGTTCGCCTTTATCGATTTCGCTGGTATAGATCTGCCCCTGCATGACTTCGGCTAGCTGGGCCTTGGTGAGAGAGGTGTTGTTTTCAATGGTTGTGGCAAAGGTGCTGAAGCCCTGGTCTGCTGGAATATGCAGTGCTGCTCGCGCACCAAAGCGCTCAGTGAAAGTGTTAAAGAAATCCTGGCCAAATGAGAGGCCAACCTCGGCGGAACCTATATGGCGTTGCTGGTAATACACAGGAATAACGCCTCGCAGACCAATGCCAGCGACACCGCTTTCCAGGCCACTTTGGGGGCGTTGTTGATTGTTGGCCTGCAGTACTGTCAGGCGGAAGCTGCTCAGGTCATCATCATATTTGTCCAGCCGATGTAAGCGTAGATAAGAGGTTGCGGGTGGCAGATGAAACTGAAACTGGCGGATATTATAAGTCTCTTGCAGGGCTTCAAATATAGGTAGTGTCAGTTGTTGCAGCAGTGCTCTGTCGCGGTTGGCAAAGGCTTCGGAAATGCCGACACCGCTTGTAGCGGCGGTAGTGATACGCAATGCCTGTTCGGCTGTTTCATCAATGGAAGCCTGCAGGGCGTTATGTAGATCTTCGAGTTGACGGCTTTCAGCACGTTGTGTGATATTACTTAAAAGGCTTAATACTGTGGGAAGAATGATGGCAATGACTAGTGCCAACATGATTGCCGTACCTAAGGCAAGGCGAATGGATATGCGAATATTTCTCAGCATTGACGGGGATTCCTGAAGCTGGACGTTAGTAGCCTAACTTTTTCTAGAGACACTAAATTTAATCTAATTCAAGCACACATTATAAAATTATAGAACTTGAATCTGTACAAGTATTGATCATGTGTGTCTTAGCTTGACTTATATCAGGAAAGTTTATGTTATCAGTGGTATCAGTGCTTTGGCCGGTGTTCGCTCTGTTGATTACCGGTGCTGGCATGCGTCGCTTCAATTTTCCTGGTGATGGCTTCTGGGCACCTGCTGAGCGGCTGACTTATTATTTTCTGTTTCCTGCGTTATTGATTAACAGTCTGAGTCAGGCCTCGCTGTCTGGACAGGAATCTTTGAGGCTGATGCTGGCCGTGCTGCTATTACTGATGGCGGGCACGCTAGTCTGCTATGGGCTGCGACGTTTCTTGCGGTTGGGTAATGCGGCTTTTACGTCCTTCTATCAAGGCAGTATGCGTTTCAATACCTTTGTAGCCCTGGCGGTTGCCTCCGCACAGTTTGGTTCTGCCGGGATAGCTCTGGCGGCTGTAGTGGCTGCCGTTATGATTCCAGCATTGAATCTGCTTTGTGTGCTGGTATTTGCTCATAACGCAGAGCGCCAACCAACCTTGGGTGGAGTGCTGAAAACGCTGCTAACAAATCCGTTGATACTGGCGTCTGTGCTGGGAGTGAGTATTAATTTGGCAGGAGGCTTACCTGAGCTTATGCAGCCTTTCTTTGTACTCCTATCACAAATGGCCCTGCCACTTGGTTTGCTATCCGTCGGAGCTGCGTTGAACCTGTCTGCTTTGCGACGCTCGGGACGGGGGATGCTCTTCTCCATAGTGATTAAGCTGCTGTTGTTCCCCTTGCTTGCGGGATTAATTGCGCTGTTATTGGGTTTATCAACTCTGGCAGCAGGGACGTTGATCATCTTCGCCACTATTCCCACGGCTACTTCGGCCTATATTCTTGCGCGTCAGTTAGGTGGTGATGCATCGTTGATGGCGGCAATTATTACTGCACAGACCCTGTTGTCCATGCTAACCATTCCTTTTTGGTTAACATTATTACTGTAAAAATAGATTAAAATCATCATTTTAATGGCATAGTTCAATAACTACGGTTAACTCAGCCATGTAACATGCAGTAAAAAAACGAAAAAAAACTCTGTAATAGACTTGAAATATTTTTATTTTGTGAAACACTATGCATGGGTCATAAACGCCTGTTTGGGTTAGTTGCAGTCACGCTATGTGGCTGATCTCTAATTAAACTGCAACGCAATAAATAAAAGAGATAGGCGAGATGAGAAGGAGTCCTGATCTAGTGCTGGTGCTGGTGCTGGTTTTTGTAATTGGCACAATAATGACTGGTGTATCTCAGAGTGGTATTGAGTTTGCGGCTGTAGTTCAACAGGTTTTCAACAGCTAAGCCGATAAACACCTTCCTCTGTGGCAATTCCTGTCAGCGGTACATCCCAGCTTTCCGTTGTCAGGCAATCTACTTTCTGTAGATTGTGTGCTAATCCTATTAGCTTCGGTCCTCTGATTATTCCTTTGTACTGCAGTTTGAAGCCAAGCGTGCGGTCGTAATAGCCACCTCCCATACCCAATCGTCCGCCTTGGATATCGAAAGCAACTAACGGCAGAAAAACCAGATCCAGGGCCCAGGCCGGGGTTCTGGGTGTGCGTTGTAGTTTTGGCTCTGAAATACCATAACGGTTCAGTCGCATTGGACTGCCGGGTCTGTAGGGTAAAAACCACAGGCGATTGTGATGAATCGGATGGAGTACGGGCAGATAAACAGATTTACCTAATTGCCAGCATAGGTGGATCAATGGCTCGGGACTGATTTCACCATCATTGGGTAAATAGAGAGCAATATTCTGTGCTTTACGAAACCAAAGCTGATGTTTCAGATTGCGACAGAGGCGGTTGGCATGCCGCTTTTGTTCACTGGCTGACAGTGCGCGGCGTTGGCGTCTAAGGTGTTGGCGCAGAGCCTGCGGGAATCGGGCATGATGAAGGTCTCCCAGAGTGCCGTTTACTGATTCTGGCCCTGAACCGTGAGGTTCAGAGAGGGAGCAGTGTCTGACATATCAGGCTTTCCGACAAGCGGACATGCACACAACATCAAAGTGACACTCCCATTTAGAAGGATATAGGCTCGAGGGACTTAACCAGCTCTCGAACACCCCAGAAGACGATTTCATTATACCAGATTAACTAGGATTGTCAGCCACCGGAGTTGGATGTGTTTAATGAGTTATCAATTTTACTGCCAATGCGGCGTAAGTGAGTATCAACACTCTGGCGTTGATGCTCCTTGTTTTTCAGCAAATCATGGGACATGTTCAGCGCAGCCATGACCGCAATGCGCTCAAGCCCAACGATCTTCCCGGTATTTTTGATTTCACGCATTTTATCATTGAGATAATCAGCCGAAGCCAAAAGCTCAGCTTCAGCGCCATCCGGGCAACTGATAGTGTATTCTTTATCCAGTAGTCTGACGGTAACGCTTCGGGCTGTTGTCATGATCCGTGCTCCAATGATTTCAATCGGGAAATCATTGCTTCAATTTTACTTTGGGTTTGCGTATTCAGTTGCATCAACTGGGTGCGCTCTTCCTTTAAGCGCTGTTCTGACTCGCGCAGACGCTTGTTTTCTTTTTCCAGTTCGTTGAGCCGAGCTATCAGCTGGTCAACCTTGTGTTCCAGTGCATTAAAAAGATGTTCGCTCATGTCCGGGTGCTTCCTGACAACCATCATGTTTATATTAACAGCCTGTGGCAAACCTTGACATCTTCCGCGGGTAAACTAAAGAGCTTGGCGCGCATTCTGGTCAATCAGACAGACTATTCATACCCTTTACAGTAAATGCTAGCATAGCCTGCTCCTGATTTATTTATTTCTCTGATGGATATTGAAATGACTTCTGAAAAAACGCTACCTGACCTCCCTGATTTTGACGCCATCGCCGATCTGATGATCAGCGAAGGGGCGTTGACTCTATCTCCTGCTGAGTTGCATGGACTCATGGTTGGGCAGCTGTCAGCTGGTGCACGTTTTGATACAGATACGTTGCTGCGTGTGCTGTCTGAGTTGATGAATATCAACCAACTGGTAGAAGAAGAAGGTAAACTGCTCTTCGTCTCCCTTTACACTATTACGCTGGCGCATTTGCTGGACGAAGATCTCGGGTTTCAACTGCTGCTTCCAGATGATGAGCAGGACATAAGCCAGCGGGTGGATGCCCTGAGTAGCTGGTGTAGCGGGTTTCTGGCTGGTTTTGGTATGTATCTGGGTGAGTTACCTATGTCCGAAGCGCTGAAAGAGGGGCTGCAGGATTTTTCCGAGATTGCCCAGGTGTCTACAGACCCGGATGAACTGCATGATGAAGACGAATCCGGCCTGCTGGAGTTACAAGAATATGTCCGTATGGCGGCCTTGTATATTTTTGCTGAATGCAATCCGGATGTTGACCCTGATCCGGCGGATAAACGTAAGCAGCTACATTGACTCTCAACCGTGTACAGTAGGTAATAATGAAAATTTCGATTGATCAGTTCAGCCAACGACGTAAGCAGTTACTGCAGCAGTTGCCAGAAAACAGTATTGCGCTGATACCGGCTGTCAGCATGAAGGTTCGTAACCGCGATGCCGAATATGCTTTTCGACAGGATAGCGACTTTTATTACCTGACCGGATTTAATGAGCCAGATGCCTTGTTGGTATTGATACCCGGTGCGGCTGAGGGTGAGTCGATTTTGTTTTGCCCACCGCGCGATGCGGCCATGGAAATCTGGACCGGTTATCGTGCGGGTCCAGAGGGGTGTATTAATGACTTTGGTCTGGATCAGGCATTTAATCTGGATCAATTGGATGAGCAGATGCCGACGCTGATTAATGCTAAGGCTGTGCTGTGTTATGCCCAGGGGAGTCATGCTGGGCTGGATGTAAAAGTAACTCACTGGCTGAACAGGTTACGGGCGAAAATCAGATTAGGATTCAGTCTGCCAGAGCAAACCCTGTTGTTGGATAAGTACTTGCATGAGTTGCGCTTGTTTAAGTCGGAAGCAGAGCTGCAAGTAATGCAGCAAGCGGCTGAATTGTCGGCTCAGGCACATTGCCGAGCCATGCAGCTGTGTCAGCCGGGGATGATGGAATATCAGCTGGAAGCGATTATTCAACAGCATTGTGCTATGGCGGGTGCACGTTTTCAGGCCTATTCCCCGATAGTGGTGGCGGTGTGAATGCCTGTATTCTGCACTATATTGATAATGATGCCGAGCTCAAGGATGGTGATCTGGTATTAATCGATGCGGGTTGCGAGCTGGATAATTATGCCAGTGATATCACCCGGACCTTTCCGGTGAATGGCCATTTCAGTGAGGCACAGAAAGCGCTCTATCAGTTGGTGCTGGATACACAGGAAGCTTGCATTGATGCCATCCGGCCAGGCCGTCCCTGGGGCGATATTCACGACTTGTCGGTAAGGTTGCTGACGCAGGGTCTGCTGCAACTGGGCTTGTTGCAAGGTGATCTCGATGATTTGATTAAATCAGAAGCCTACAAACCGTTTTATATGCATCGTATCGGCCATTGGCTGGGTATGGATGTGCACGATGTCGGGCGCTATAAAGATGCTACTGGCGCCTGGCGGCCATTGCAGCCAGGTATGGTGATGACGGTTGAGCCAGGGTTGTATATTGCCCCTGATAATCAACAGGTCGATCCCTGTTGGCGCGGCATAGGCATACGGATTGAAGATGATGTGGTGGTGACTGAAACTGGCTGTCAGGTGTTGACTGCGGGGTGCCTAAGTCAATCGCTGAGATCGAGGCGCTGATGCACAGCGGAGACGAGCAATGATAAAACATTATGACTTGGTGATTGCGGGTGGCGGCATGGTGGGGGCCAGTCTGGCCTGCGCTTTGCTGCCAGTTGCCCAGGCGTTGCAACTAAAAATCGCCCTGGTTGAACTGCAGCCCTTGCCGCCGCCAGATGAAAGCCGCTTTCAGCCCAGTTATGATGCGCGTTCCACAGCCCTGGCGTATGGTGCGCGTTCGTTTTATCAAGCCACCGGGGTGTGGCAACGTTTACAAGAGCATCTGACACCCATTGAGCATATTCATGTCTCTGACCGCGGGCATTTCGGTGCTACACGTCTGCATGCCGCTGATGAGCAGGTGCCGGCCTTGGGTTACGTAGTTGAAAATCACTGGCTGGGTCAGGTGTTGCTGGATCATATTCGTAAGGATCGTTCAGGCTGTCTGGATTTTATTTGTCCGGCTGAGATTGAATCCTTCACGCCGGGTGAGGGTTGTAGCCTTCTGAGTGTGAAGACTCCGGACGCCCAGTTGCAGTTGCGGGCAGAGCTTGCAGTAATTGCTGATGGCGGTCGTTCAGGCTTGCGTGAGGCGCTGGGAATCTCCTGTGAAGAACACCACTATGATCAGCATGCCCTGGTTGCCAATATCAGCCTTGATCGCCCGCATCAGCAGGTAGCCTATGAACGTTTCACTGACTCGGGTCCGATGGCGCTGTTACCGGGTGAAACTCTGGATGGTGAGTTTCGTTGTGGCCTGGTTTGGACGCTGCCAGATGAGGATGTTGCTGATGTGTTGGCGCTGGATGATGTGGCATTTTTGCAGCAGTTGCAGCAGACATTTGGCTACCGTGCCGGGCGCTTTATGCGGGTTGGTGAGCGTTACAGCTACCCCCTTAAACTGACCTTGGCACAGGAGCAGGTGCGTGCGGGGCTGGTGGTGCTGGGTAATGCGGCGCACGCTTTGCATCCGATTGCGGGTCAGGGTTATAACCTGGCCCTGCGGGGTGTTACCGACTTGGCTGAAAATCTGATTGCTTCGCGGCAGATGGGTATTTCGTTGGGTGATCTGGCCCGTTTGCAGACCTATGAACAGCAGCGTAAGGCTGATCAGTTGCGCACCATTGGCTTCAGCGATAAAACCATGCGTTTGTTTTCTAATCCCAACCCGATATTAAGTCTGGGTCGCTCATTGGGGTTACAGTTCCTTGATATTTGTCCGTTGGGTAAAACTCTGTTTGCCCGTGCCGCCATGGGGTTGAATTCACCAGCTTTACAGCTTCCCCGATAGAGGACTTTTTATGCAGCAGCCTGAAAAAAGTAGTACCGATGTAGTGATTAACGGTGCAGGCATGGTCGGTGCCGCCTTAGCATGCTTGTTGGCAAGCGCAGGTATGCGCGTCCTGGTGCTCGAACCGCGCAAAGAAACCCCGCAGCAGTTGCTTGATGTATTGCCTGAACTACAGGCGCAAGGCTACGATGCTCGTGTAAGTGCGCTGACACTGGCTTCTCAGGCGCTACTAACCCATATCGGTGCCTGGCCGACCATGGCAGCGACAAGAGCGGCGGCTTACCAGGGTATGGAAGTCTGGGATGGTTTGGGAAGCGGACATGTTCATTTCAGTGCGGCTGAGCTGCACGAGCCTTACTTGGGTCATATTGTTGAAAATCGGGTCACGCTGGCAGCGCTGTATCAGTGTTTGCTGATGCAATCTGGTATTGAAGTACGTAATGCTGTCCAAATGACCGCACTGTCGGCACCGGATGCACAGGGTGGACGCTGTCTGACGCTGTCTGATGGCGAGTCACTGTACGCGCCTTTGCTTATTGGGGCTGACGGTGCAGAGTCACCTACCGGCAGTTGGCAGGCATTCCGGCAACGGCCTGGGATTATGGCCATCATGCCCTGGTTACTACAGTGACCACTGAGACTTCACATCAGTGGCAATGCTGGCAACGCTTTACTGAGGATGGCCCCTTGGCTTTTCTGCCCTTGGCATCAGCGACGGCTGACCGTGCTTCGATTGTCTGGTCGACGTCTCCTGCACATGCGCGTGCGTTGCTGGCGATGGATGATCAGGCCTTTTGTGAAGCACTTAGCCGGGCGTCTGATACTCGCCTGGGACGCGTGCTGACGGCTGAGCCGCGTCAGGCGATCAATCTGCGCCAGCGTCATGCGCATAGCTATGTTGTCCCGGGCGTGGTGTTGGCGGGTGATGCCGCGCATACCATTCATCCGTTGGCCGGACAGGGTGTCAATCTGGGTTTTCTGGATGTGGCTGCACTGGCTGAAGTATTAATGGAAGCTCATGCCCAGGGAGAGCTGCTGGGTAGTTTGAGTGTATTGCGTCGTTACCAGCGTTTGCGGCGCAGTGATAATCTGCGCATGTCTGCCACCATGGAAATGTTTCGGCGCTTATTTGGTGAACGACCGGCACCGGTGCGCTTGTTGCGCAGTAGTGGTATGAATCTGGTTAATCATTTGTCTCCATTGAAAAATCATCTGGCGATGTTGGCGATGGGACTGCACTCGGACCTGCCTCGTTTGGCGCAGCGCGATAATTCCGCAGCGTAAAGATCTAGACAGGCATTGAACTGATCAGAGTTTGTCGCTACATTAGGTTCCCTTTTTTTGCATTCAGGCGTTTGTGTCACCGTTTCGCCTGCTAAATGTTGTATAGATGAGCTTTCCAATGGGCAATAAAACCGTTCTTTATAATCAACACCTCGCCATGGGTGCCAAAATCGTCGACTTTGGTGGTTGGGATATGCCCCTGCATTACGGCTCCCAGGTTGAAGAACACCATCGGGTGCGCCGTGATTCCGGTATGTTTGATGTGTCGCACATGACGGTGGTGGATATCACCGGTTCTGATGCACGGGACTACCTGCGCCGTCTGCTGACTAATGATGTCGCGCGGCTAAAACTCAAAGGTAAAGCCCTTTACTCCGCTATGTTGAATGAGCAGGGTGGTGTAGTTGATGACCTGATCGTGTATTTGATGACCGATCCGGGTGTGTCTGGCGAGTGGTTTCGCGTTGTTGTTAACTGCGGAACGCGGGAAAAAGATCTGCGCTGGATGTCTGACCAGGTGATGAAAATGGATGTCGCCCTGACAGAGCAGCCAGACCTGGCGATGATTGCTATTCAGGGGCCACAGGCATTGTCTCGGGTTAAAACGGTTGTCAGTGAGTTCCGCGGCAAGTTGATTGATGCCCTAAAAGTATTTCAGGGGCAGGAATCAGAAGGCTGGTTTATCGCTCGTACCGGATATACCGGTGAAGATGGCCTGGAGATCATGCTGCCTGAGGATGAAGCAGAAACCTTCTGGCAAGCTTTGGCTGAGGCGGGTGTGTCTCCCTGTGGCTTGGGAGCGCGTGATACCCTGCGCCTTGAAGCAGGTATGAACCTGTATGGCCAGGATATGGATGAAAACGTGAGCCCGCTGGTTTCCAATATGGCATGGGTTGTCGCCTGGGAGCCAGAGGAACGTTGGTTCGTGGGTCGTGATCTCTTGGCTGCAGAACTGGCAGCCGGTCCGTCCAGTCAGCTTGTCGGCCTGGCCTTGGAAGAAGGTAAAGGTGTGTTACGAAAGGGTCAGACCGTACTAACGGCTGGCAATGCTGAAGGCAGTATTACTAGTGGTGGTTTTTCACCAACGCTGGGCTATGCTGTAGCTTTAGCAAGAATACCCGTAGATACATCCGGTGAAGCCGAGGTGGAAATGCGTGGGAAACGGGTCAAAGTGCGCGTTGTCAAGCCGCCCTTTGTTCGTCAGGGTCAAAAAGTCTATTCCTGAAACAGGTAGGAAAACATGAGCAATATTCCAAACGAACTCAGCTACGTTGCCAGTCATGAATGGATCCGCGATGAAGGTGATGGCACAGTCACCATCGGTATTACGGATCATGCCCAGGATTTGCTCGGTGATGTGGTTTTTGTTGAGCTGCCCGAGGTGGGTGATCAGGTTTCAGCCGGTGATGATATCGGTGTTGTTGAGTCGGTAAAGGCCGCGTCTGATGTCTATGCGCCGCTGACGGGCGAAGTGGTCGCCGTGAACGAGGATCTTGAAGATGCTCCGGAACTGGTTAATAGCGATCCTTATGGCGATGGCTGGTTTATACGTTTGCGTCTGACTGATGTCGAAGAGCTTACAGATCTGTTAGATGCCGATGGCTATGCTGAGCACTGTGAAGCGGAAAGCTGAGTTGTGGTAACGCTTTTCGCCCACCTGGATCCCCGGCAACAGCCGGGGTCTTTATTATTGGATAAGTGATTTTAATGAACTTTCAGTCAGTGACCCTCAATGCCGGGTCTGAGCGTCGTCTCAAAGCCGGTCATCTGTGGATATACAGCAATGAAATCGACACCGCTCAGTCGCCGCTGAAAAACTATGTGGCGGGCGAGCAAGTGGTGGTTCAGGATGCCAGGGGTAAAGCGTTAGGTATTGCTTACCTTAACCCTTCCAACCTGATCTGTGGTCGTCTGGTCAGCCGCGATGTGCGTTATCCGCTGGATCGCTCACTGTTAGTGCATCGCTTTAAAGTCGCTCTTGGGCTACGTGAAATGCATTTTCCGCAGCCTTGTTACCGTCTGGTATATGGTGAGTCGGATGGCTTGCCCGGGCTGGTTATTGATCGTTTTTTTGATATCTTCGTGGTACAGATCTCTACCGCAGGTATGGAAGCCGTGCGTGATGAGATAGTCGATGCGATGAATAAAGTATTTCAACCCCAGGCCATCCTGTTCCGTAATGACGGTAAAATGCGGGCAATGGAAGGGCTGGACAGCTATGTTGAAGTACTGCAGGGCGAGGTCCCGGAATACGCTCCCTTGGTTGAAAATGGCGTCAACCTGGTAGCGCCGGTACTGGATGGTCAGAAAACCGGCTGGTTTTATGATCACCGTGATAACCGTGCGCGGATGATGCAACTGGCCAAAGGCAAACGAGTGCTGGATCTGTTCAGTTATGTTGGTGGTTGGGGCGCACAAGCGCTGGCCGCGGGTGCCGCTGAAGTTGTCTGTGTTGATGCCTCACAGACAGCATTGGATGTGGCGGCTGAAAATGCGCGTCTTAATCAGGGTGAAATGCGCTTTAAGGGTCTGCGTGGTGATGCTTTTGATATCTGCAAGGCGTTGATTGCCGAAGGTGAGCGGTTCGATATTGTTATTACTGATCCGCCAGCGTTTATTCAACGCCGTAAAGATATCCGCAATGGTGAGCGAGCCTATTCCCGGATCAATAACTTTGCCATGCGCCTGCTGGGCCGTGATGGCGTGTTAATCGCGGGCTCCTGTTCCATGCACCTGACTCGCGAAAGTCTGGTGGACATTCTGCGGGGTAACACCCGTGAACTGGATCGATCCGCCCAGCTGTTTATCCAGGGACATCAGGGGGCCGATCACCCGATCCACCCTGCTATTCCGGAAACTGAATATCTGAAAGCCTGTTTTTGCGTGTACTGCCCGCGAGCTGATCAGCGCAGATCCAGCACTGGCCAGTTGCGCTCCTGGGCAACGGCCAGCAACGTCTCATCCGGGTTCACGGCTACCGGATGATCTACCGCTTCAAGCAAGGGTAAATCGTTACAGGAATCACTGTAAAAATAACTGTCTTTCAGTGAATGATCGGCTTGTGCTAACCAGGTCTGCAGGCGCAATACCTTGCCTTCACGGAAGCAGGGTGTTCCAGCAACCCTGCCGGTATAGTCGCCATTGATTTCTTCAGGATCGGTTGCCAGAAGATCATCAACTCCCAGGCGTCTGGCGATAGGTGCGGTGATAAAACTATTGGTTGCGGTGATGATTAGCAAAAAATCGCCCGCCTGGCGGTGTTTTTCCAATAGCGCCTGGGCAGCAGGCAATATCATCGGCTCAATACACTCTTGCATAAAACGCGTATGCAGTTGCTGCAGCTGTTCACGGGAGAAGCGCGTCAGCGGCTGTAGTGCAAAGCCAAGAAACTCGTCAATATCCAGTGTGCCTTGCTGGTAGTGCTGATAGAAACGGTCATTGGCTTCACGGTAGACGTCGTGGTCAACCAGACCCTCATTACACAGGAACTCTCCCCAGGCATGATCACTGTCGCCATTTAACAGGGTGTTATCCAAATCAAAAATTGCCAGTCTCACGCCAATACTCCTGTGTAACCTCAATGAAAGCGTGATAGCTTAATCTGAAGGCTGTTGCAGATGCAATGAGTCGAAACTGGCTATTTGCCCGAGCGTCTAACTGTGGAACAATAAAAGCCAACAGAATGATGAGTCGGGTAGTAAATTGTGATTGATGCAGAGGGGTTTCGGCCAAATGTCGGTATCATTCTGGTGAACTCGTTGGGGCAGGTACTCTGGGCAAGGCGCGTTGGGCAGGATGCCTGGCAATTTCCCCAAGGCGGTATCCAGCAGGATGAATCACCTGAACAAGCGATGTACCGGGAATTAGAAGAAGAAATAGGGCTGCTATCGACCGATGTAGAACTTTTGGCAGTGACACGTGGATGGTTGAAGTATCGTTTGCCACGACGCATGATAAGGCGTCACTCCTTGCCCATGTGTGTGGGGCAGAAGCAAAAGTGGTATTTGTTGCGTATGCTGAGTCATGATAGCGCAGTGAAAATTGACCAGACCGACAAGCCGGAGTTTGATGGTTGGCAGTGGGTGAGCTACTGGTATCCTTTGGGACAAGTTGTTTCGTTCAAACGAGAAGTGTACCGCAAAGCGATGAAAGAATTATCTCCTAAGCTGTCAAAAATATTGCAGTAGCGGTTAACAGAGACCCAATCAGGTAGATTAACGTATGAGCATTCTTAAGGTGTTACGACAGATAGTACAGGATGTCAGTACGGCACCTGATTTGAATGCTGTGCTGGCAATTACCGTTGGGCGTGTACAAAAAGCCATGAAAACCGAAGTCTGCTCGGTATTTCTGTTCAATCAGGACAGTGGCCGTTATGTATTGCGTGCAACCATGGGCTTGAACGCCGCAGCAGTGGATGAGGTGAGCCTGGCTAAGGACGAAGGTATAGTCGGTTTGGTTGCCAAACGCGCTGAGCCGATTAATCTGGAGGATGCTTCAAGTCATCCGGCATTTCACTATCTGGATGTAACCGGTGAAGAGCTTTTTCATGCTTTTCTAGGTGTGCCGATTATGCATCAGCGCAAAGTGCTGGGCGTGTTAGTGGTACAACAACAGGAACGTCGCCGTTTTGATGAGAGTGAAGAAGCTTTTCTGGTGACCCTGTCGGCACAGTTGGCAGGTATTATTGCTCACGCTTACGCGACTGGTGCCATCCAGACGGCAGGAGAAAAAGGTGAAGTTAGTCAGCTACGCTCTGATTTGCGCTACGATGGCGTAGCTGCGGCTGGTGGGGTAGTGATCGGTGAAATTGTGGTTGCTTCTCTGCCATCGGATTTGGATAGTGTACCGGACAAGCAGACCGCAGATGTCGCGCTGGAACTGACGCAGTTGGAGCAAGCGCTGCTTGCGGTGCGTGAAGAGATCGGCCTGGTGGCGGAAAACCTGGCTGGGCGATTGAGCAAGGATGAGCGTGCTCTCTTCGATGTGTATCTGCGGATGCTGGATGATAATGGTCTGCCACTGGAAATGCGTGCCAAAATTGAGCAGGGCAGCTGGGCGCAGGGCGCCTTGCGTGAAGTGATTCTGGAGCATGTACGTGCGTTTTCGGCGATGGATGATCCCTATCTGAGTGAGCGTGCCACAGATATTAAAGATCTGGGTAAGCGGATTTTGCAGCATCTGCAAGAAGACAATAATGGCCGTCATCTTGACTATCCCGAAAATGCCGTTCTGCTGGCTGATGAGCTGACCCCGGCAATGCTGGGGCTGGTGCCCGAAGGTAAGTTGTCCGGGCTGATTTCAATTACAGGTTCGGGTAATTCACATGCGGCGATTTTGGCGCGCTCGATGGGGATTCCCACCGTCATGGGCGTGGTGGATCTGCCTTACCGTCGCTTGAATGGTGCTGCCGTGATCGTCGATGGTTACAGCGGCCGGGTGTATATCAATCCATCAGTTGAGCTGGTGCAGGCCTTCAGTCGGATAGTGATTGATGAGCAAGTGGTCACTGATGAGCTGCGGGTGTTACGGGATTTACCGGCAATCACCAAAGATGGTTATCGATTGCCGCTCTGGGTTAATACCGGTCTTGCCGCTGATGTGCCGCGCTCACTGGAGCAGGGCGCTGAGGGCATTGGTCTGTACCGTACCGAAATTCCATTTATGATCCGTGACTCCTTTCCCAGTGAGCAGGATCAGTTGGAAAGTTACCGTACTCAGTTGCAGGCCTTCGCCCCGCTACCCGTGACTATGCGCACCCTGGATATAGGTGGCGATAAAGCCCTGCCGTATTTTCCGATTAAAGAGGAAAACCCCTCCCTGGGTTGGCGTGGTATTCGAGTCACGCTGGATCACCCGGAAATATTTATGGTGCAGGTCAGGGCCATGCTGCGGGCTTCAGAAGGGTTGGATAATCTGCGTATTATGCTGCCGATGGTGACCAGTGTCAGTGAGGTAGAGGAAGCGCTGCGCCAGATTGATCGGGCCTATGAAG